>Ga0307515_10000243_pt1 | contig 135202 bp, 139 predicted proteins | sample 17_EM_MG_FD_194513 | JGI IMG/M metagenome (GOLD analysis project Ga0307515, IMG submission 194513) | Populus trichocarpa ectomycorrhiza microbial communities from riparian zone in the Pacific Northwest, United States - 17_EM | ecosystem: Host-associated > Plants > Roots > Unclassified...
AAAACCGCCGTGATGGAAAGCATCCTGACGCTATGATCAAAGACTTCAGAGCATTACTCGACAATACGCAAGACGCAACGCACCGCGCGGCAATATACAGCGGCACGCGGGAGTTTATAAAGCATACGAGTCGTAACAAGACATATATATCGGATGAACAACTGCATGCAATGGAGCTCTGTATTTACCATGGTATTAATGTTCAAGTTGAAGGTTTAGATGGTGAACGCATATCTCAGATGTGTCGATGCACAGGAAGCCAGAGCTGGCGCGGAGGGGATCGACGGAACGACTGGGTGTGGGTAAAGCAACGCCCGGGGAGGTGTTATGGCGCGCTGAATGGGCGTCTCCCGTGGCAACTGCAACGACTATTCAAAATCAATCTCCAAAACGAGGATGGAGCTTTCGTTGAGTACTGGTTAGCCATGGCGCTCACCACAATACCGGAAAACTCGGGTAACTTGGATCCCGTCTCGAAATTTGTACAAGTGAGAAATGCACCAGCAGCCGTTGCTTTGCAAGTTTTCAGCGTGGGAAACATTGTCGGCTGCGCGCACGTAATTCCAGAAATAGCTACTAGTACTAAGACAGGAGACGGACGGAACGAGCGATGGATTGTCAATAGCCACATAGATCTGGCGACTTGGAATGATGTGTATAATTAGTAAAGAGTGAATTGCATTTTGCGCGCAGGTAGAAGGAACGCGAGGAGAGATTTTCGCAGCGTCACCCATCGCCTTGCAATCCCGTATAATTAGTAAAGAGAGAATTGCATTTTGCGCGCAGGTAGAAGGAACGCGAGGAGAGATTTTCGCAGCGTCACCCATCGCATTGCAATCCCGATGCAACCGCGTACCCAATGAACCCATTCCGATGTATGGTCACAGTTGGCCACAACGCCAGAGCGTTCGTTTAAAATAGGAGACCGACAGAGCAAGTAGAAACGGTGAAACAGCGATCCGAGGGCGATATGCAACGCGACGCGTGGTATTGAGGCTGGGCCCGGAGTAATCCGCCACCGGGGTGTCTCTGACGGCTCTCATGGAGCGCGTCCACTCTGACGGAGCCATTCCGCCTGGACGGAAATATTTTTTGCTGATGAGGTTGCAAAGCAGTTGATGACGGTCACTGCAATGGAAACAAGGAGGAATATAGGAAACAAGAAAAAGTAGAACAGAATGGGTCAATATGTTTTCACCAGGTTCTATATGTTGCTTGACTGAAAATTTCACTTAGAGAAACATTATGGGAGAAGATTGAGCAGTCGCATGTGAATATTTGTTCATAAACAGAAGTATAGCGGGCGAAATGAATCATTCAGCAAGGTATCTCAATTTTGGTAGAATTAAAGCGACCTGTGTATGGAGATTACTGGGCTCGCCCTTGCCAAAGTGCTGAGTCTCAATCTTGCTGAAATCCAATCAATAAGTTCAAATAATTATTCATACAATTATGGGTGGCCACAGATATTGACTAGACAATACATTATAATAATCATCAACAGCGTGTCAACGATTTTTGGTCTTGTAAGCAAGGTAATTGTAAGCAAGATAATTGTAAGGTGAATTGGTCGCTGTTTAGCAAACCAATGTATTGGCTGCCTTTATAGGCAAAACAGCAAGCAACACATTCACTGCTCTGTTCTGAAAATGAGCATCAACCGAGCATCAACAATTTTTGGCTTTGCATATTGGGTTATCAAAGTCATGATTTGTGATAATAATTCATATACGACATATTGGCGGCCTTTTCAGGCAAAACAATGTGTGATATCTTCATTACCCCATCATGAAAATGAGTGTCAATGGAGTGTCAACGATTTTCAATCTTTCAAGTCAGGTAATTGACAAGTGATCAGGTAGTGGTTAGGGATAATGAATGCAATGGCAGTCTTTATAGGCAAAAGAGAAAGTGACATGGTCATTGCCCCATTCTGAAAATGAGCATCAACAGAGTGTCATTGATTTTTGGCTTTGCATCATGGGTTATCTAAGTGGCGATTGGTTGCAGACATCCATAAATGAGGCATTAGCCACCTTTAGGTGCCATAACTCCAGCAGCACGCTCTGTGCCCCATCCTGAAAATGAGCATCAACGGAGCATCAACAATTTTTGGTATTTCATCTTTGTTAATGTAAATGTTGCTTTGTGGCAATAATTCATACACAATGTAGTGGCGGCATTTTAAGTCAAAACAGTGTATGATATCTTTGTTACCCCATCTTGAAAATGAGTGTCCATGGAGCATTATCAATTGTTGGTCTTGTATATTGGGTGATCAAGGCATTGATCGGATATTTGAGCTCATAACCGAACCATTGACCACCTTAGTAGTCGAAAATTCAAGTCACAACAGCAAAAACATTGATACTAAAATAATCAATATCGCAACCTGTAGAGCATGCGAAACATGATTGCTGGATGTTGAATACCCGATTTTCATCAAATTCTATTATCACACATCAAAAGCAAGACCATTATATGCATTTACAGATGGACCCGCTGGACAACCTGCTGACAACCCACCCAATTCCGACAGGTTGGGAGATTTCCCTCAAACCGTACGCAAATTGACAGTTTGGGTGTATTGATAACCCGGACTGCCCATTTGGGGAGGGTTCGGGTGCGACCCAGACCTGGGCTCAAAGCGATGGTCCAGAACTGTTGCTAACACTACTTGGAGGTGTAGTTGGGAGAATTTTCGGCACTTACATGGGTGCATTCAGCCAACCAAACTGGAAGTCTGTCATGTAGTGCACATGGGAGTGGACTTCAGAGTGTGCTAAAGAGTGTGCTTGAGAGGGTCTTGAGAGCTTATATGGGAGTATACGGTTAAGCTGGTTGGGAGTGTACCATTGAGTTCAATTGCAAGCATTTTGAAAACATGCCTGGGAGTGTACTTCAGAATGTACTCAGAGGAATACTTCAGAGAATTCTGGGAGTGCGCTCGAAAGAATCTTGAGAGCTTACTTGGAAGTATACAAAGATGTGTATTTCACAGTTTGGTTTCAAGTTTATTGAATGCAGCGTGATGTATAGTATCAAGTGCACATAATCACATGTAAATCATAGTAATCTAGTCAATAGATAGGTCCATAGAATCTCACAATGCCATGCATCAAACTTGCTACAGATTACCAACCCAGAAACAGTTTCTCTATAAGTTATGCATCACATAAGGTCATTTTTCCCCGTGGCTTTACATACCTTCATGAAAATTGTAAAATGCATGGAAATTTGAACATGAAGTACCAGTATAAAAAAGGTTAACTAAAGTATCCAGAGACATGCTTATAGCATTCAGACTGTTTTGCATTTGCTAATTCCAAGCTGTCATTCTCTTTCTCATCCATCTCCTCAATGCCACTAGTTATACTGCCAGTCAGCTAGTCTTTCCTGCAGTCTATTTTATAATCTCATGAATATCTTATTGATATATATCAACTTGAAGTTACAACAGATTTAGTCTCTTGTGGAATTGTAGATTCTATTGATTTCAATTGCCCCAATTGCCACTGCAAAAGCACTGGGATCAAAACAAAAGATGGAGTTGACGTTGGGAAAACCTTGGGTGCAACCGTAACTGACATATATTACCCCTGTTACCGCTGTGTTACGGTTGCTTCCGATAGATTATCACCGCCTACCCTGAACTTTGGCAATTAGAGAGGAGTTATGAGGATGTTAGATGGGTGTTACTGTATGTAATATCGAATTACAGAATGAAGCAAATTTCTCATACAGCATGCATTTCATCAACCCCCTTTTTTCAATCGTCATCTCCACCACCATCACCATCACCGCCATCACCATCACCACCATCACCATCACCAGCATCGGGTATTTTACTCATCCATTATCCTTCAACGAACCTTATATAACACCCCTGTACCAGCGAAGCTTGATCCACCACAACCAGCTTGCTCCCAGTGAAGCCAGGTTCACCCCTACCGGCGAAGCCAGATCCACTGCTACCAGCTTGCTCCCAGCGAAGCCTCATTGTCAGAGAGGTGAGAGTGATCATTCCACCCTCCCCAGCTTGCTCCCAGCGAAGCCAGGTCCACCCCTACCAGGTTGCTCCCTGTGAAGCCAGATCCACTGCTACCAGCGAAGCTAGTTTCACCCCAACCAGCAAAGCCAGATCCACCGCTACCAGCTTGCTCCCAGCGAAGCCAAAACCACTGCTCCCAGCAATACCAGATCCACCGCTACGAGCTTGCTCCCAGCAAAGCCAGATCCACTGCTACCAGCTTACTCCCAGTGAAGCCAGATCCACCGCTAACAGCTTGCTCCCAGAGAAGCCAGATTGTCAGAGAGGTGAGAGTGAGCATTCCACCGCTACCAGCTCGCTCCCAGCAATGCCAGATCCACTGCTCCCAGCAAAGCCAGATCCACTGCTCCCAGCAAAGCCAGATCCACTGCTACCAGCAAAGCCAGATCCACTGCTATGAGCATGCTCCCAGCGAAGCCAGATTGTCACAGAGGTCAGAGTGATCATTCCACCACTACCAGCTTGCTCCCAGCAAAGCCAGATTGTCAGAGGTGAGAGTGATCATTCCACCCCCACCAACTTGCTCCCAGCGAAGCCAGATTGTCAGAGAGGTGAGAGTGAGCATTCCACCGCTACCAGCTTGCTCCCAGCGAAGCCAATTTCACCCCTACCAGCGAAGCCAGATCCACCACTACCACCTTGCTCCCCGCGAACCCAGATTGTCAAAATGGTGAGAGTGAGCATGTCAGCAGTGACACAAAGCATATCGAAGGATGGAAAGTGAATATGTCACAGTTGTGTGAGCGAGCAGATCAGCGGTGAAAGTGAGCATGTCAGAGTTGGAGTGGGAGCGAGTATGTCAGAGTTGTTAGAGTGAGCATGTCAGAGTTGTGGGAGTGAGCTTGTTTGAGTCATGAGTCAGAGTGTATGCTTGTCAGAGTAGTCAATAAATAAGTAACTCTTGAATATATACTATAATCCATACATTGCAGTATATAATACATGTGCTACAGTTGCATTACCATAATAATTCAGTTATGCTATCAGTTAATTACAGGTGTCTTATCGTGGGTTACCGAAAACAGCTCTGGGATGTTTTGCATTATATGGTGTTATCAGTGTTACAGGAGGTTACGGTACACTATATGGCCTCTGGTAGATTACACGTAACAGAATATGTTTTTCCTGACGGAGGTGTTGCTATCAAGATGTAAGTTGCTAGAAACATATAGTTTATTCTAAAAAGATTGTGATTTCTATATACACTTGTTGAGCCACACATAGCTGTACATATGACTTGAGCCATACCAATGTATACTCTACATTGCATTTGGATAGACGGATTTCTTTGTTTTATGGATGGTCATCCTCAGCCTACAGTAGTACTCTTTCCCTGCTCACTTTTGCAGCATTTTAAGGAGGCTACTATGGGAATCACTTTGTTCATTTCATTTGTTTTGTTACTCGCTTCACGGAGTGTAGCAAGAGGGGGAGTATTGCACAAATAGAATTCAGTCTTCGTATGGCTGGAGATGATGGCCCGTATATGAGGCTGGGAGATTGCGGTCGGGCTGATAGCCTACAGCCGGATCTATACATAGGTGAGTACGTACGCGTTCGCGCTTGTATGACCATATATATATGGCCTTGTGGCCCTCTTAGATAGTACAATCAAGCTTCTCTATCTATACTTTCAACATATGGCCCATAGCTATATGCCTTGGAAGCCAGCTTCAGACGTATGTCAAATTTTGGATCCGGCAGTTAGCCTTGTTTTAGCGCCCCGCGAGAAGGTGGCACTGTAGCGAAAATTACGGTCGACCGTAGGGATATATCGTTACCAAGTTCATGGGGTGAAGTTATGGGGATGACTTGGGTTCAAAGTGGCTGAAAAGCTTATCTTTAGCCGACAGTCAGTGACGCCACCCCGCTTGTCCAGTATTAGCCCTACTGACCGATAATTTTTGTGATCAAAGTTTGAAGTACACAAGGTCGTTGCGAGTCTTCGCTAGAATCTGCAGAGGTTTCGGGGCATCGAGACTGAAAGAGGGAGAGAAAAATTGTGCAAAGGGATCCGAAGGCCTGGGCGAACTCTTACTACACTTCGAGACTAACGACTCCCGGTTCTATACTCCATCGAAGTACAGCAACGACAACCGACCATCCGCCACTTCTACTCAATGAAGACACTCTCCGATGATCCATTTCCGGAATTATACCCGCCAGTTTCTACTAGCGAATCCAAGGAACTACGACAAGCTGTCGAGGATATCGATCTCACTGGCTTGGATCAACGCAGAATGGATGGGGAGAGCTTCTTCCTATGCTGTGTGTTCTATAGGGGTTTGCTAGGATAACGAAATTAGATTTTTCAGTTGCTTCGGAGTTTGTGTTCTACAGCGCCATCGGTCAGAGACAATCCCCAACAGTGCTCGAAAGTGTTGGATACTGTAGGCTCTGCTGCTGTTATAGAGTTCTCGTGTAATTCGCAGGTCACGTGAACCAGTCGACTACATAGCCGCTCGGATCAGTACCAGGTAGCGGGTACTTCTTTTTTATATCCAGCGATGTATCTCCAAGCACAGCAGCTGCCAGCACCACGATCTTTGTACCTTCATCGGCCCGCAGCCTGCGCCTCAGGTTACCACTCGTGCATAAGTACCAAGTACAACCGTATATGGCATAAGTACACATATTAATCGGCGGCTCAGACCCGTGTGCGAGGCTGCGCAGAGTAGGTGCCTGCTTTGGTTTGCTGCGCCTCGATCCCGCACAGTCAAGTCAAAGGCCATCCCACCCGCCTTGTAATAATGCCTTGTAATAATTTATGCGTGCAACAGCCAGCATGGCCGACTTTACTCAGTACACCATTATATCTACCAGCCAGCTCGCCTCCATCAGCTGAGCCTGCTGACTGCTGAAACTTCTTTGCGAGTTTGTTAAAGTGCTGATCTTCAACAAACAACAACCGTCGGTCGACCTTCCCATCATGACACATTCGAAGAAACTCCAGCGCCCTAAGAGCTTGAGGGAAAGTCTATCTTCGCTGTCGCAAGCACTGGGACGCGCCAGCTCGTTGGATATGAAAGGTATCCGTTTGTCGACTGCTCTGGGAACAAAAGTCGTATCCGTACCACCAGCATTACCAGCATCATCACCTATATCTCCGTCTCCATCAGAAAACTCGACATTCACAACGTATCGCGTCAGGGTGTACACCAAGGAAGGCTGGAATAATTATGGATACTCTGAGATTCCGCGCCCAGCAGTTCCGACGATCGAGATTTGTCCACCAGATAATGTACCGGTCCAGGAACCGCCTACACCTACTCCACTCCCGAATCTACGCACCCAGTCTACAATCAGGCGTTTTTCTGCTCCCATACCGATAGCCACATGTGGAGGCTACCGGAATACAGTGAGTATGAACACCAAAAAGCCACTACCTTCACTTCCGGTGCAGATATCTAACTCAGTGGTTCCAGCGACGGAGGCAGAGACACCAGATGCAATGATATCAAAAACACAGGCCTCAGAAGCACAACTAGAAACACTGCCTCTGAGCCCGGCCGAGTCATTTTCGGTACCCGCAAGATTTCCGCTGGAAGGTATCGAACGATTTCCCACACCTCCATCGCGGATGCCTCCATCACCACCAACCACCCCCAATAGAACAAGCACAGACTCGCTCTCCTGGCTTTCGCTCGAGCTCGCAATCTCGGACGGTGACGGAGGAATACTCGAGCCGAAAGTAGAGGAGCTATGGAGACCATTTCTTACCTTTTCTCCCCCCTCCCCTCCATTCGACTGTGTTTTCCGGGTCCCGGAGCTTCGCAACAAAGAAACCGTAGCAGAGAAAGAAGCGGAACAAAGAGCTAGATCAAAACAAGCCCAGACCCTCTTAACTCTCCCCCCGGAGATCCTGATCCAAATATTTTCCCTCCTCCCTACACTCTACGATATCTCAACTCTAGCCTTCAGCAATTCCTCGCTCTACAACCTCTTCACCGCAAACGCCATGACAATCCTTACCACCTCTGTGCGCAAATCTCCAGCCCTCCACGACCTCCTCGCAGTCTGGGGCCTCTATCCAAACTTTACGGATTATGCTGCAGCCATAAACCAATGCACGGACACAGCAGCAAGTATCAAATCCTGCATCCGCAGCCAGTGCAAGAACTTCCTTTCACAACACCTCCTCTTCCCACAAACACCCGGGCAAGAAAACGCCTTCGACGATGCCATCTTCAACGTCTGGAGTTTCTGTGCCCGGTTTGCAAGGACCCCTGGTGAGACGGAGGAGCAAGTCTCGTGGCTCGAATCTCGGGCTCTTGGGATGCCGGAGCTGCGGGACATGCTAGAAGTCTACGCGTGCCTCGGGGTGCTACTCAGCCCACTTACCACCGACCTTTCGCTGGCTGTAAAGGCCGGAATTATTGAGGAGCTTGGGGTGGGACAGCAGGCGGAGATAGAGACCCGGGAGGGCCTGGACCTGTGGATAATTCATCTGCAGATGCAAGATATGGAGCTTATACGGCCAGTTTTTGAGGTTGGGGAGGAGGACGAAGCGGGGAGGTGGGACGCGGTGGTTAAGAATGGCTTGGCGGAGTGGAGTAGGGATGATGATAATGCTTTAAAGTTATTTTTGAAGGGTGCGGTGGGGAGGGTATATGCAGAGCTTAGTGATGTGGAGAGGAGAAGGACTTTGGAGGCGAGGTGGGGCGTGGAGGGGGTTTGGGGGGAGACTTGGGAGATATGATTGATGGATGGATGTTTGTTTCCTCGTTTATTCGTAGGAACGAGCTTACGAGGAGTCTGAACAAAACAAGATGGGTTGGCGTTGGATCGGTTTGACATTTCTATGGAGTCGAGTTTTTATATTTTTTCTCTCTCCCCCACCTATGATATTTTCTCGGCGGATTTTTTTCTTTTCTTCGAACCAATTCAGCGGGAAGAAATACATATGATTTGATTCGTTTATTTCGCCGAGTGACGACAGAACCCCGAGGAATGCGAAGTCCCGACTCCTGACTCATTTGGAACAGCACATTTCGCACGGCGGCGTGTACTCGTCGTTAGGGATTAGCAGGCGCCACCGATGGTGTATTCTTTCGGTGCCAACGCGGCAAAGATGGTACCTACATCAAATTGCACTTTCCGCTTTTGTTCCTCCGAGCCGAGCGCGACCAACAAGGTGAGGGCCTGGCTAGCCCTGTGAACAGGCCTGTCGATGCTTCCTTGCTTAACTTGGGCTTCCAAACGTGAAGGCGAAAATGAAGGTTCGGAATCCCCTCAAGTATCGAGTGAGGCCCCGTGCCGGCAACCATCGCATGGACTATTCTACTTCTATCTAAGACAAAACCAACTCAAAAACGGGGGGGAAAACGTGGCAAGATTTCTTGCAGAGGGGCGGCGATCATTATTCGCTTGATATGAAACATTCCGTATCAACGGCCCTGTATGGCTCAGGCACAAAACAGACCCTCCACAGGCCCAGCGTTTAAAAATCCCACCTACCTGGATCTTCACTTATACCTGGAATGTTTCACAGCGACGAACTTAAACATCCCCTACGCCACTGAAACTGTTCATTACGTAGACCGGATTACGTCCCCTCTAATGAGCATCATGTACAAAGCGCAAGCAAGGTAAAGTACAGACGAATGCTCTGGCAGTAACAACTCGAATCCGCTCCCTCGCAAAAAAAAAGACAAAAAAGCCGAAAATATCACTTCAAACCTCCGTCAATTCACATCAAAAGAAAGTCGTACATAAAGCCATATCCCCAATTAAACAGAAAAAAAAAGCACGCCAAACTCCAGACATCCCCGCTTCCCACCGACACACCAAGCCATAATTTGCAAAACAAGATGCATTTCCAGATTCTCTACCGTTAAAATCGTTGTTTTGAGTTGAATCAATGAATAGTTTCAGGAGTTATGTCAATGTTCAACATGGTGCACATCTCCTTCGTAGAAGTATTCCCGAGGTCACGGAGAGGTCATTTGTCAATTCTCTCCCATGCATCCTAGATTGCAGCAGGTGGCGGTAAGCTCATCCGGTGAGCTTTTTCGGTGTCTTTCCACATGCCCCCTTTACCGCTGGATGTGCTCAATGTAGGACTCGGCATACCCGAACTAATTGGCGACGACACAGTTGATACCGAATGTGCCATGCTCATGATAGAGCTTCGAGGTGTACTTCGTGTGGTAGTAGAGAGAATCGAGTTTCTGGTGTCACTCGGCGATAACGAAGCGGCTGTAAATGAAGATGAACTGGTCGTTCTCCGGTGCGACTTTTGGGACCTAATCAAAGCGGCGCTGGACGCCAATTGGGTAGGAGATTGTGGTTCATACTCGCGAGTCCATCTGCGTCTGTCAGTGTCCATGATTCTGAAGAGATGAAAGCGCACATACTCAGGGCCTCTGATGCTATTTTTTCCTACCTCCACAGCCAATCTACACCGTTTCTCATCATCCGACTCCTTTCCAAACCAGGACGTGCGTGAAGGCGCCCTCCGCTCCTCCCGTACCGTTAGGTAGATATTCTCCCATCGCCCCACTTCGCGTATTTCGCAACGGGTGTCCTCGATCTCTTCCAGCGCTCTTGCGACACTCGGTGCCTGACTTTCTAACCAACCCTCCTCTTGACTCAGCGCCTCCGCCTCCGCCTTGCGCGCATTTGCGTCCCGCAATAGCAGGTACTGCACTCTTCGCGCTCTAGTTTCGGGGTCGAAGACAGGCCGCCCTTTTGCATTGCGACTTGAGGGTGTTTCTTCAACAACTTTACCGTCCCAGTAACCTTCGGGCTCTTGCGAGAGGCCAAGTTTGTCGAGGAGGAATAAGGTAGAGTGGTATGTTGTCTCTGGGCGCTTAGTGGGTTGTGGGGGGGGAGGAAGTGGTAGTTGATGCGGTGTCGGAGGTACCACTGTTGTCGAAGGTGCTGCATACTGTGGCGGCACTTTGATCGTCTTCTCTCGCGTGCTGAAAATGCTGAAATCTTTTCTAAATAGCGGCATAGTGAATGGTGGTTGAGGGTGGGGACGTGAGATGATGGGCGGGGAGCGCTTTAAGTTCGGTTGTTGTGCCCCTTTGCTGTGCCACTTTCTTTCTATGGTTGAGTTGGATGAGCTCAGGTCCAATTATTTGAGGTAATAAAGTTATTTTCCCAACGGGTCCACTTGATAGGGTCGAATTTAAAGTTGATGTTGAGAAGTGAGGTCGGCGGATCGATAAATCTCAAGAAGTAGAGGGGAGCGGTAAATCGTCGTAGATGCGAGATCTCCACATGGGTGCGTAACGTGACAATGAGTGAGATGGCAAAAGGCTGATATTACTGCGCTCGTAATCGTCTGTTGAACTGACAGCTTCTCTCCGTCGTAGGTCACAGGCGTAGAATTTACCTTGGCGAGGCGAAGTAAACTGCGGCTGTGAGAGAAGAGGAGAAGGAAGAATTTAGAAATATGAAAGAGGGTGGTGGGGTGTTTGAAGGTGCAGAGAGAGCCAAGTCAAACCTGCAGGTGTATCATGATGTCCGTTGTACAGTAACAGCTAGATTGTAATACATATCGACGGTTACGTAGAGTACCGTGCCAGGTCCATATATTATTAGGCTGTTTGGATGGATTGGCTTGGACCTGAGAAGTTGGGATGATAGAGCTACTTCTTTCGCTATTCTACTCTACCTGCGGATGTGCTGGCACGACAAAGAGGTTCCTATTTGCTATATTATTTTTGATTCCAAAACCCCTGAGGCATTTCACCGCCAACCTTGATTCGTACAATATCATCTTAAAATCTCAGTGGTAATTCTCGGTGATAAATTCGGTAACAATGCGAGAGTTCAATCACAGGACCTAGAACGTCAGCGCCGGACTCAAGCTACAGAGCGAAATAAGCCAGAGGTTTGCACTTTGCCAAGGCACCATGTTGTAGATAATTAGCACCGCTAACTTCACTATCACATGCGCAGTCTGAATGTGAAGTAACACTACGTGTTGCTTAATTCTCTCGAGAGCATCACGAGAACTCTCTTCAGCAGTGTTGAGGGGTGAGTTGCAAATTCAGGCCTAGCTGTTACTGGATTTCTAACTCGAGCTTCTAAGGACTCATCATTTGATACGGATATTGCTGCAGCGAGCTTTGGATCTTTCCCCAGTGGTTTTACATTCAACAAAGACGGTGCTTACTCAAGAGGTAATGGGGCGGGGTTTTGGCAGGGAACAGGCAGCGCTTGGACATTTGTCATTCAAAATCACACCCATTCTGAGTCTAAATCACAAACTATCACCCAAGCATTTTCCGACACACCAATTGAGACGACAGATATCTCACTATTGACCCGACAGAGTCTCAGGATAAAGCTCGACGCGATGTCATATCATTCCAGCGAAGGAAATGCGACAATACATTGGAGAAACAGCTCACGGACCTTCCCTCAAAAACTACCCACATCACCCACATGTCTTGATGCCCAGCTTGAGATGAAATGCACCCATGGAGTTACCAGGAGGTATCACACTCTCAACATGGCCGCTGCAGGATGATAAAGGATAGATCGAGCGGATAAGTACATCTGACATAATCTCCAGGAAACACCTTGTCCCGCCATCGAGTTTGGTGGAGTTGACATCTTAGGGGCTGTGAATCCCAAAATTCGTCAATATCGACAATCGATGAAGTCATCTCTAAAATTTACATTTTGACGACTCCAGGAGACCGACCTTATAGAGGTGGGGGACCAAGACCAATTCCATTCCGTTTGCAAAGCCAAAACAAGGACTTAAGCAGCTCAAACGCGGTATACATTAGATTGTCTAGATGTCTGTAGGATTCCGGCTAGCTCTCCCGACGCAGAGTGCCATATTCACAGCCTCATATCTCTAGGCAGTCTTCAGGGAACCCGCTGTAGATTTCATGCCCCTCTGATGGATGAGAAAAATGATAGTATGGATGATGGTGTGGGGAAGACAAGTTGATGTCTCCTAATACATGATATCAAACCTTAGAATATGCATGCTCAAAATTAACGTGGTTGGTAGAGATAAAATGGAGCGGTATTTAGGGAGGACATAGATTTTAAGTGTTCAGCGGAAGGGGGGGATTTGCAGATCCGTTTGTCGCATGCTCGCAATCGACCACTCCTCTAACTACCCGACAAATAGCGAGCTTGCGAGCCCTTGGGGCGGGGGCGGATTAGTCGGCTACTTTTCTGATTGTGATCAAATTCGAGAGTTTTGTGGTGGGAGCGATAAGCACAACGCCCGCAGCTGTAGTTGTTTTCCTAGAGGATTAGGGTTGCAAACTGCATCGAATATTCACTCACCAGACTGTAGGCCCCACGCAAACCCAAATTCACGTTTGAGAATTCTCACCGATATAGCCAATTGACAGTGTGATAGACTGTAGATCTACCAACAGCTGTGCGGTGCAGAGTGAGAATTCCGGGATCCACAAACTCCAATGCCGGTGAATGTCTCGCTTGCCTCGGAAGACGGAGGTTGTGTACTCCACAGCACCCACCACTATTACTGGGATTGAGCAAATCGCATTCCGGTACGCTTTTCTTCAATTTTTCACTACATTACAAGGTCACTAATATGCGTTCAGATCGACTCGACCAACGGCAGGTAGGCATATGTATAACAGCATATACTAAAGCCGAATTCCCTCCATAAACCCTCTTCACTTGGGCCTCTTGCGGCTACTTTGGTTTCGTTCGAGTCCCAGCGAGTTCGGGAACCACGGCAATATCGGAACTTAGTAATGACTACCGCCGCTTTGTTAGTCCGGAACTTCAACAAACTACGGCGCACCTGTTAGAGTAGACGAATGGCGTGTGCAGCAGCTCTAATGAGATTCACGGGTATTGCACTATACAGCAAATTAACTCCTCCAGCCATTTGTAAATGTAGAATAAAAAAGACAACTTAATCATCCCACATGCAACACCCGTAAATAAAACACCTCCCTGTGTAGTAAAGTAAGACGGAAAGTATCGGAGATATCCCAGGTCCTGATGCCCTGCCGGCCTTTCTCAGTGATGAGATCCAAAGCCACGCACACCAACGATCATTCGCACCGGCTTGGTGGAAGAACCTAGCCACGCGGCCCGCGCCGCCATCATCGGTCGTAAATTCCCTCAGACAACTCGGTTCCCAGCTGTTAGTTAAATACTCTCAAAGGTGTGTTGCACAGACTGAAAGACACGGCGTCTACTCCAGGGATCGTTCGTGGGATCATATCCAGTAGTACATTGATATCATAACGCCATTAGTGTGCTCAACCAGTCAGACCGGCCAATTTACCCCGGATCTGGCCGGCCCAGGCCTATCTAAGGGCTTTGCAGCTTCATCCGAACAATCCGTAGACATCTGCAGATTTGCCACATGATAAACGCATGGAAGTAATAATTCTTGGTCGTTACCCAGAGATTATGCGAAGCAGACAAAAGAGGCCAAAAATCGAAGGCTGCATGCTCCGAGTTTATTATTAGCTGTAAAACCATTAATGAATGTAGTAGTGGTGGGAACCACCGACAGAGCAAAACTAGTGAGAGTCGTTGTAAAATCATGTTCTTAAATACTGGACACCGAGGGTACAGAGCATTAACTTCTGAGCAACAGAAATCTCCGACCGCCTGTAGCTCCACGTGCCAGGATATAGATATCATGTAGATATCTTCAGATAACCTTCGGCCATTTGTAGATGTACCAAAAGTCGGGCACTCTTATGCCCTGTGTCACCGCGCTCGACATACCCTTGTACCGAAGTACATATCAAGGCAGTCCGGGGCCTAGTGCCTAACTAGTGCCAAAGTCTCCTGTGAAGATTGACGTTCGTGCATCAGAATCAGATAGGGGTATTGACGCATGAGCTGTACTTGTCGATTAAGAACCCGGAGGTTAGAAGAAGTTCAACATTTAGTCGTCGCGGCTGTGGGAGACGTTTGAGTAATCCGAGTCAGAGGTAAGCCTTGAGCATGGACTCGCTAAATTCGGTTGTTAGCTAATCTCAATTGTCGTTTCACTTGTCTACAATGCCAAAGAACCCCCGTTTATTGATGTGACTGCAGTGCCACATTTACCCGAGTGCAGCATGACTCCCAGAGTCCAGTGAGTGTAGCATATTACTAAATTTAACATTCCAATTACTGGGGAATAGCTCAAAATACCACAGTAATGCAATTTGGTCTCCAGGAGATTCCGGGAGATTCCGAGAGTAGTCGGAGCATAATCCTACAATTGACGAATTTCGGAGCTGATTGGACTCTTGCAGTGGCTTTCAGGAGCACCCAGGAGCACCCAGAAGTGCTGGTGAGATATCTGGGAGCACCACCAAGCATGAATGACAAGTCTGGGAGCTCCTGAGAGTGCTGGTGACAAGACTAGGAGTATGTTGAAGTACTGTAGAGCAGTCCGGGAAAAAAAGTTTTTTTTTTTCAAAATTTACCTGGCATACCCGGAAAGTGTAGTTACTACACATCATTAAATAATATTAAAATTCAACTATTTAGTTTGTATTCTCATCTATGTATCAAAATATCTATATATCTATGGATTTATCTATGTTGCTATTAATCTGCATACAGTCTATTGAGACTGGCTGCAGGCTGTACTTGTGTGAAATGGGGGATATATGTGGAGATCGTGATTGAGTGGAATTACAGATGAAGTTGGAGAACAGCAAAGCGAATAATTGATATTGGGAGACACTGACAGCGTGTGGGAGTTGTTGGAAGAGGTTCCAGAATGGTTAAATCTTTGAGTTGACTGGACTTGGGCAATGCCTGTCAGGTGTACATTGGAGTGCAGGTTACAAATTGGTAAGAATATAGGAGAACTGGTGACAATCTGGGAAGTACCTGGCAATTCTGTCCACAAACTTGAAAGTATATCAAGTTGCTACATCGGCAAAAGTGCAAATCGACAATAGGCTGCGCTACCCACACACACGCACATGCACAGCTCATAGCAAGCTTCCCGTGGACCCCTGCGCCAAGTGCAGTCTATAGTCATCTATAGTCGATTCATAGAGATGTGCATGGGGGCCTATGAAACTATATACGGCTGGCTGCCAAAGATGCACCTATACCTGTCTTTACAGCTTGGCTGTTAAACCGGTACTTAGTCCGTTGGAGAGCGCACTGGCACTTGAGAGCCTACTTCGAAGCCTGCTTGATAGCCTGCTTGGAAGCCTACTTCATAGCCTGCTTGAGAGCCTGCTTGACACAGCCACACTTCGGGAGGAGTAGAGTTTTCCACGGGAAGCTTTTGGCCGATGGAAAACTCTGAGTTTGTGGAAGCTTTGGCTAATAGAAGGCTCTAAGTCTGTGGAAGCATTGATGCTAATGTTGATGTAGTCAACCTACTTGTCTAAGTGCTTCTGATACTTTGAACACCATCACCGACACCATCACCATCGCCAACATCACCATCACCAACATCACCATCACCAACATTACCATCGCCATCAGCTGTGGACCAAATGTGCACTCATACGCCCACAATCAGTGGGAAGCGGGCAGTAGATTCCGCTGGAAAATCTGAGTCGGGGATCTGCACCCAAGTTCCAATTGTCTACCTTTCCCGCAGAACCTGAGGCTGCAATTGTCAACACCTTGACCGTGAGGCATCGTGAGATCTTGTCGCGGTGGGCATGCTAAAGATAAGGTTCAGACTATGATATCGACCGACCTCATGATTTCGGCCACCATAGGCCACAGGCCACCGGCCACCCGCCTCCTGGTACCTCGCGCCTTCAACTCAGCAAGTCTCTAGACCGAGCACCCAGGAGCATACATGGGAGCATATTGTCAAGTGAGATTGGGAGTATCTTACCTCTTCAGAGTATACTTGGGAGCGTAGAGCCAAGCAGGCTAGGAGTACACCATCGAGTACAATTAGAAGCGTCCTTGAGAGCATGCTCGGGAGTGTACTTGGGAATGTACTCGGAGGTGAACTTAGGAGCATACTCGGAGTATACTCGGGAGTGTCTTGAGAGCTTCCTTGGGAGAGTATAGTCAAGCCGGCTGGGAATGTGTCATCGAGTGCAATTGGGAGTGTACTTGAGAGTGTGCTCGGGAGTGTGCTTGAGAGCGTCTTGAGAGCTGGATTGGGAGTGTACAGTCGAGCAGGCTGGGTGTGTGCGAAACAGTGCAAGTGGGAGCGTCCTTGAGAGCATGCCCGGGTGTGTACTTGAGAACATACTCGGAGTGTACTCGGGAGTGCCTTGCGGGCTTACTTTGGGAGCATATAGTCAAGCAGGCTGGGAGTGTGTCATCGAGTTAAATTGGGAGTGTACTTGAGAGCGTGCTCGGGAGTGTGCTTGAGAGCTTCTTGAGAGCTGGATTGGGAGTGTACAGTCGAGCAGGCTGGGTGTGTGCCATCGAGTGCAAGTGGGAGCGTCCTTGGGAGCATGCCCGGGAGTGTACTTGAGAACGTACTTGGAGGTGTAGTTTGGAGCGTACTCAGAGGTGTACTTCGGAGCGTACTCAGAGTGTACATTGGAGAATCTTGAGAGCTTACTTGAGAGCGTAAGTCAAGCAGGCTGGGAGTGTGCCATCGAGTGCAATTGGGAGCGTCCTTGAGAGCATGCCCGGGAGTGTACATGAGAACTTACTCGGAGGTCTACTTGGAAGCGCACTAGGAGTGTACTTGGGAGCATTTTGAGAGCTTACTTGGGAGTGTAAGTCAAGCAGGCTGGGAGTGTACAATCGAGTGCAATCAGGAGTGTACTTTAGAACGTACATGAGAGTGTGCAATGAAGTGCATTTGGCAGTTCTATTGAATGCAGCATGATGTATAGTATCAAGCACACATAATCACATGCGTATCATAGTAATCTAGTCAACTTGCAGGTCCATAGGACCTCATAGTACCACGCCTCAAATATGCTATGGGTTACTGGCCCATAAACAGCTTCTCTATGAGTTGCGCATCGCATAAGGTCATCTTTCCCGGTGTATAGAGTTCACTGCAACATCAGCAAAACATATTTCTGTCAATAAAAGGCTCTGGAGATATTTGGGAGTTATCGGACCAGCATTTCAGAGTGGTCAGATCTGGCAGTTGACTGGACCAATGCAGTAGTCTTCAGGTGCACATGGGAGTGCTGGCAAAAAAACTTGGAACTTACTGGACCAATGTAGTGGTGTTCAGATACACCTGGGAAGGCTGGAAACCAAGCAGCAAAGATCCAGAAATACTAACAACAATCTCAGAAGTATGTGGGAATAGTGTTAGCAACAGGTCCCGGAAACCACCAGTAGACCAGGTTCTGACCGCAAAAACGGTTTGGATCGGTTCCAGACCCGTCCACACACCCAACCTGCTGCTACTGGTGATGACAAACCCGGACCCGTACCCGTCAACCCACGGGTTTTGCTGTGTTTGGCTAGACCCGTCAGTTCCAATGTCCTGTTCTGGTTATCAGGTTTTTCTATTTATGGTTGCATTCAGATATGGTACTGCTAATCGCAAAATATTGACTTTGGTATGTCATTGTCTTTTTTAGATGTATTGGCCGCATTTATAATCAATAATGAGAGAGATACGCTCGCTACCTCATCCTGAAAATGACAGTCAATGGAGCATCAACAATTTTTGGTCTTGCATCTTGGGTAATCTCAATGGCGATTGGATGCAGACATTCATAAATGAGGTATAGACCGCATTTATATGCAAAAGGGAAAGCGAGAAGCTCACTGCCATCCTGAAAATGAGCATCAACGGAGCGTCAATGATTGTTGGCCTTCCATTATGGTTAATCTGAGTGGCAATTTGTTGCAGACATTCATAAATGAGGTATAGGCTGCCTTTATAAGCAAAAAAGAAATTGACACAGTCCCTGCCTGACTCTGAAAATGAGTGTAAACAGAGTGTCAAGAATGTGTGGTCTGGTAAGTCAGGTAAGTGTTTCGAGACCTGGTTGTTGTAACACATAATGAACGTGTTAGCCACCTTTATGAGCAAAAAGGCTAGCTACAACATCACTATGATTCCCTAAAAATGAGAGTCAATGGAGTGTCAACAATTTTTTGGGTTCTAAGTTAGGTAATTGAAGAGTGATGTGGTCGTTGTTAGACATAATTACAGTATTGGCCGCAATTATAGGCCAAAGAGAAAGCGACACGCTCCCTGCCAGATGTTGAAAACGAGCGTCAACAGAGCGTCAACAATTGTTGGCCTTGCATCATGGTTAATGAAAGCGCGATGTTGCTGTTACCATCTATATACAAAGTTTAGTCCAGTGTCATACGCTAAAACACTCACAAACACTGAGTCAGAGCTGTGAAAATCAATTATCTTTTGATCGTCAGGGAGGCTGTTGTGGGAACATTTCATGCTTATCTGCCTATAATGGCTGCCAACTCTTTGTTTGTAGATGTCTGTGATCAAGCGCCACTTGGATTACCCAAGATGCAAGACCAAAAATTGTTGACACTCCATTGACACTCATTGTCATAATGGGGCAGGGAGTGTGTAGCTTTCTCTTTTGCCTATAAAGGCGGCCAATACTATGTTTATGTATCGCAACGACTAAGTCAATTTGAAATTACCTGACTTACAAGACCAAAAATCATTCATGCTCCGTTGACGCTCATTGTCAGATGGGGCAGGGAGCGTGTAGCTCTCTCTTTTGCCTATACAGGCAGCCAATACTTTGATTATGTATAACAACAACTAAGTCACTTTGTAATTACCTGACTTAGAGGACCAACAATCGTTGATGGTCCGTTGATGCTCATTTTACCACAGGCGTATCCATAATATGCAACCATTTGATTTGGCAGAATATATCAGTCAGGGTGTTTTGGCAGCTGTTCTATCATCTTCATGTACTTTCTCATCACTACATTGTTCTTTAATTATGCGTATAAATATATCCTTTAAAATATACTGTACAGTGTCCACTAATTGTAGATAATAATGATACTAAAACATCCTGTTCCTTTCATTCAATGCTCGTCTTCAATGTCAGGTTCGCTCAATAGGCTGCTCTTATCTGCAAAATGGATGTTAGCTGCATTACCTTGCAGCAGATATTGTACTAACCGGTGGATATTCCTCATTCGGTCAGCAAATCTAGAATACAATTTTCATCGCACTTGCATTCCTTGGCATATGTATCAAGATTGAACAATTGAGGATTGGGAAGAGGAGTAAGTATATAGACATATCCAGGTGGCACACCTTTGATTTCCGAACTTTGAGCTCCCTCAATGTCACCTGCTGGCACAAGAGGTGTTCTGGGCAGAGGTGGCGCCGGTTCTGGTGGAGGTGCACCCGTTTCTTTGCGCCACCGGCATGTCTGCGGTGTGTTTCCTGTACCATTCTGGCAAGTAAAGCAGCCATCCGATCCATTTTCACTAACCAGTGCTGGGTGTCTTTCCATTGCAGCCTTCACCTTTCTATGCCCAGGACACTCAACTCACCGCATGTTATCTTCTCGGACTTCGGTGCAAGGTTTCTTGATCAGGAATTGGGTTTCCTCTATCGTGGTGCGCAAAAACCCTCCTTTGGCCATTTTGGCCATATTCAATGCAAGGCGCATGTCAGACTGGTCTGGCTGTACCCGACCTGCTTGCCTTGACATAGTAGCGGACATGTTGAAAACCTACGTTAAACTAGATGCTGGTTCTAAAGGTGGGTCTTGGCTGGCATTAGCAAAAAAAATTGCGTTTGGGTGGAATGGCTCTGTCAGACTGGACACGCTCCTTCAGAGCCGTCAGAGACACCCCGGGGGGGGATTACTTCGCGCCTGGCATCAATACAACGCGGCGCGTTGTATATCTCTCTCCGATCGCTGTTTCACCATTTCTTTGCTGTCTGCCGGTCTCCCATTTTAATCGATCACTCGGGCGTTGTGGCCAACTGTGACCATACCTTGGAATGGGTTCATTGGGTACGCGCTTGCATCGGGATTGCAATGCAATGGGTGACGCTGTGAAAATCTCTCCTTGCGTTCCTTCTACTGGCGCGCAAAATGCAATTATCTTGTTACTAATTATGTACACCATTCCAAGTCGACAGATCTATGTGGCTATTGACAATCCATCGCTCGTTCCGTCCGTCTCCTGTCTTACAACTAGTAGCCATCTCTGGAATTATGTGCGTGCAGCCGACAATATTTCCCACTCTGAAAACATGCAAAGCAACGGCTGCCGGTGCTTTTCTCACTTGTACAAATTTTGAGACCGGATTTAAGTTACCAGAGTTTTCAGGGATTGTGGTGAGCACCAGGGCTAACCAGTACTCAACGAAAGCTCCATCCTCGTTTAGGAGTTTGATTTTGAATAGTCGTTGCAGTTGCCACGGGAGACGCCCATTCAGCGCGCCGTAACACCTCTCAGGGCATTGCTTTACCCACACTGAGTCGTTCCGTCGATCCCTTCCGCACCAGCTCTGGCTTCCTGTGCATCGACACATCTGAGTTATGAGTTCAGCATCTCAACCCTCAACTTGAACCTTAATACCATGGTAAATACAGAGCTCCATTGCATGCAGTTGTCCATCTGATATATACGTCTTGTTACGACTCATATGCTTGATAAATTCCCGCGTGCTGCTGTATATTGCCATGCGGTGCGTTGCGTCTCGCGTATTGTGTAGCAATGCTCTGAAGTCTTTGATCATAGAATCAGGATGCTTTCCATCACGGCGGTTTTGGGGTCCCATGACTTCGGGCTTCGTATGTGACTTGGGGCTCAGGGGGGCAGCCAGATCCGCACCGGAAGGGAGGACTTTGCAGGTGGCAGCGCTGTTCTCCCGACGCTGAGCGAGGGCTTGGAGATTGAGCTCTCTGATTTTGAAGCAGAGGATGCAACGCTGAAAGGTGATTACTTGTGGCAGGTAGTTGAGATTGTGATTGGAGGCATTCCAACCATCCTTGAGCTTCGTTGTATGTGCTTGTTCATGTCTCTCGGCAGAATACTGTTGCAAGGCTCCGTATCAATGAATCGGTTTCACCCAATAAGAAATTGAGTGGATCTTCGGAAAGTTGAAGTCGGCATCCAACTCCTTGGAAACACCTATCTCGTGGCTGATATAATCCCGCCAGGCGATCATTTCGCCCCGCTTCTTGGACGGCGTCCAGGCTTGAGCATTTGTTTCCTTGTCTACCTTTCGCTTCTTCATGAGTTCCATTCTCAGAGCATTGGCTTTGGCCTTCGCCATTCTGCCGGCCCACCCGAGTATGAAAACATCTTTGAAGGTGTGGAAACAACGCAACGCGTCCTCCATGTAGCTCAATGTTGCATCATCGTGAGATTTATATCGAGCATACATATAGATTTCTAACAATGCCCGGGTGCGCAAAATTGCGTGATTGAATACAGCATGCTGAGCAGGGCTTCCGCCTCGTTGAGACTGGGTTACAACTCGAAGCAGGTACCAGCTCATTTCCTTCATCTCCTTCCCATTCCATTGAGAAACTTCTTCATATGACGTATTTTTTGGTGTGAGGTTGTAGTAAGCAGGCACAGATGACCAGATTGCATTGTACTGGTCGAGCCGTTCGTGTGTCGTCAAATAGTGAAAAATCCACCTGTCGAGGTGGTCAAGCATGCCGATCTGCATTGTATGGAGGAGGTCAGGCTTCAGGAGGTCGCTCACGATACAGGGAATATGTCGAAACACGTTGAATCCTTGGTGAACATGGCGCGACGAGAGTTCGGCATTGGCTGCCTTGGTGTTGGCATCGCTGAGCGTTCGATATACATTGTAATCCTGCCGGCGGTGTTGCTTGTCAGGAGGGACATAATCTCGAAGTTCATTCTTTGGACACTCGCACCAAACACAGACATCCCGCATGAGATGATGTAGGTCACTATACTCAGCGCAACCTGCAAGCCATGCTGCTAAAACTGGTTTGCAATGCCTGAAGTTGCCATCAGCACAGAGAACGTTGTAATACCTGCTCTCGGTGCCGGGGTTTTGTTTAAAGGTGAGAGGCTGGAGTAACCGCCGGAGAACTTCGTTCAGCACTTCTCGGTTTGTTTGCCGCTGCTCATCCAGCTGCTTCTGAGGAACATTGCTGTTCTTGATTGGAATTGGCAGGAGAGTGACCATTACGATGCTGTGCGTTGAGGGCATCTGGCGGATCTTCGAAGATTGATTGCCAATTGTCATATATACAGGCCACTCTTGCTTGTCGCCAGCGAAATTCGAGAGATGTGTTCCGTCGGACATGAAGATCAAGGGAAGCAGTGTATCCCCCACCCTGAGAGTTGACTGAACGTCGATTAGCACGTTATTAACCTGGAGTATCTCTCCTTACCGATGTCTCCCACCACCAGGCCGCAGTGTGCATTTCGGCATAGAGGCGTTTCGGTGGCATATCGCTCTTCAAGTAACACTGTGGGGCGTAAATATGATGTTTGGCGTAGGCTGGCTGCCACATCCATCAACTCATGCTTTTGATGATGTCTCGACTCCAGGATTTGATAGGGCATTGGTGATTGTCATTCCATCTCATATCCTCAAGAGTGTGTAGTTCCCACACCCCAAGAGCCTAATCGTCTGGCATGCTAGCCACGAGCTTTTGGATGCCATCCCTGTTTTTGTAGCTTGAGAAACACAGAGCGGTGTATTCTTCCTTCAGCACGTTGTCATAGTACGTCTTCATGCCCTTCTTCTAGATCCCACACTCGATATATTTGTACTCTTCAAGCATCGCAAACGGGTAGTGGGGGTTGTTTTGTAGGTTCATCTCAAGGCAACCCTGAGCATCGCATTCCCATGGCTCAGCAATGTAATCGATCAGGGGAGCGCCGGCGCCAGGGGATATTTCCGTCCGTGGCGGAGCAGGTGGTGGTGGTTGAGACTCCGAGTCTGCGATGTTTTCAATGTGTTTGAGGTAGGGAAATGCGTCCACTTCATCAACTGAATCTTTGTTAGTGTTGAATTCACGACACTGAGCGGGATCAACAGGTCGGGGCGCTCTGCGAATAGTCAGATTCTCCTTGCATGCAACTTGAAGTTGTTCAGGATGGTGTAATTTGATATGTTTAAGTCGCCAGCTGTCTGAGGTGAACTTCTTTCCGCATGCAAATTGGGGGCAATCGAATTGGGTCTTCTCTGGCATTGTCGACGACATGCGAGGAGCAGAGTATACACTGTAGAAAGGGATGAAAGTTGGTGCTGGGCCTGAGCAGCCTGGTGTGTAAGCTCATGATACTTTCAGCTAACTTATTGAGCCTTAACACCATCACAAGGCGGTTCCTTACATGCCAGGAGGTGCAAAAACGCTGCATGCGCGATGTCCCATAATACTATGAATAAAATAAAACCAATACAATACCCATAAATAAAATAAACCCTGAGCAATCCAAAAACCTCATGATGCGTGTAATAGTCCATGCCTGAGATAAATACATTAGATCAAAGGAACTGAACAAGACAAGAACCCGACCCGAACCCAAACAGAACAACCATCGCCTCCTCTGCAACGCGAGGACCAGGTCACTCCTTGCCAACCGAGCCATCCAGGTGCGCCTCAGGGAGAGGGGCATCAGGGAGAGGGACATCGGGTAGACTGTCGCAACCTGCCGATTCGCCGAGCAGCTGCTGATCCACATCCACACGGGAGGTTTTTCCGGCTGCCTCAGCTTCTCGCCGAGTTTGCTCCACCGGGCGAGGCTTTTGCCCCCCCACAAACCCCATATGCTCCAGCCCACTCAGGGAATGAGTCTCCGGAGTTCGGGCCCGTTGGGGAGGCTCCGGGGTTTGTGGCTGTGGGGCAGACGCCGGAGGTTGTGTCTGTGGGGTATGCTCGCGCATCTCCTGGCCTTGCTCAGGTAGCACTATTGGCTGGTGGTCTACCATGGTATCGACATCATCAGCTGATGAATTTACCGTCACTCCCTGGCCAATCGTCCGAGGTTCTTTGCCATCATCCTCATCCTTATCCTCCTCCTCATCCTTATCCTTCTACTCGTCCTCATCCTCCTCCTCTTCATCTTCCTCCTTTTCATTGTCAGCGTCCTTTTCCATATTCACATCGCCGTTTAAATCAACGCCGTCCACTGCGTCCACATCATCCTCCCTGCCCATATCGACATCAGGATCATGTTCTGAGTCATATTCGCCATCCAACTCGGTAGAGTCAGTATCATCATCTGAGGATATTGACACGGCGGGCGATGCTTCCAGCTCTGAATATAGCCGCTCTAGTATGCCCTCCATGTCCGAGTCTGCCTCATACATTTCCTTCTGTAACTGCAAAGCAACGGCACGAGAGATATCATCTCCCCCTGGGGTTTGTTTAACAATACCTTTCCCGTTACCGTTTACCTTCCCCTTCCCTTTCCCTTTCCCCTTCGCTTTCCCCTTCCCATCCTTTGTTCCCTTCTCTTTCCCGGTCCCTTTCTCACTGCCCTGTGTGTCCTCCTCACCCTCGCTGTCGTCATTGTCATTGCCATCGCTAGGATGGCTCCTTGAACCACTCGGTGCTCCGGGATCCGCCCAGTTCTCATCTTCATCATCCTCCTCGATGATCTGATCCCAATCCAGTGGTCTAACGGCCAGGAAGTCGCCTGGCTTGTACTGCCGGCAGCTTGGTGGCTCAATCATCGCCCTGGGATCATCGCTACCGTACCAAGAGAAATGCTCACCGGTGCGTTTAACATTCCCCCAGCTGGTTGTTTGCGGATTGGAGTGATCGACTTGATCCCCGAAGGAAGGGGGTTATCCCACCTCCAATTGTTCATTTGGTCGTGGGTTTCGTCATACATTTGCCCCATATATGAGCGGAAGGCTGCCCACCACTCCCGAAAAGGTGAACTCCTGCTCCTGTGGTGCGGCCACATTTGCTGGATTTGTGAAAAGTGGCAAGTCGTGACCTGATCAAGAAAAATTATATCATAAAAGAGGTCCCATGCTTTCTCAACCTTGATGCCGCAAACATTGTATATCTGTATGAGTCCACGAAAGTGTTCCGGGATGAATCCTTTTATACGGTCCCGATCCAATGACAGGCGTTGATTTATAACCGATGTCGGCATTTTTGCCCTAGCAGTTGCTTTCCCCTTTCCTTTACGGCTGCCCTTTGGTGCCATCGCTGTGAGTTGAAAATGAATCTACATCCGAGGCATTAGCATTACAATACAGTTGCATGTAGCGGAAGCGAGCCCACAGGGAACGTACAAAGTGGTGTAGGTTACAGGGTGTGTTTTGGAACGAGAGGCGTTGTTTTGTGCAAGTCACGTGGTGTCGGGAGAGTTGAGGATGCTGGCAGTGTGTTAAATACGGGAGGAAAAGAGAATCGAGGTGTAGGCGGGAAGAAGGGATATATATACTCCACTTCCTGCGATTTGATTCATATTCTGCGTTTTGTTGGTTAATGAAGACATAACGGCCCAGCCTTCATCTTGCACAACCACCAGGAACTTCATGAATAAGGAGCCTCGAGATGGGATTCAGTAGTCGCGGTGAGGCCAGTTTGCGACGCCGGGCATTGCTTTGGCATCTCATACCACTTTTACCGCTCAGACCTCGTGCATCTCAGAGCAAACAGAGTAGTTCTGATGTTATCCCAACTGTGCAACCATCCAACATGGCTACCAACGCCTAGCAGTGGAAAAAGCCAACGCAACTGATGTCATAGGATAGAGAATACGTCATTGTTTGCTTTGCGATGCTTTTAGCTCTGCCAAAGGGGGATTTCCATCGGGAAGCTGAAGGTATACACAATTGACGGTTCGAAGTATTGTGCCAAGAATGAGTGCAATACTATGATACCCGCGCCAAGAAGGCATAAACACCCTTCAAGCGGTGCAAATAGGCCTTCAGACATTGGTGTAACAGTGAATATCAATGCTGAGTTTAATCTGATGGCAGTTAACCTCATAATTGAATGCTTGTCAAGGGATCTTGTCACCAAGTATTGTCACGGTTTAGAGTCTAGCGCGGTCTACCCTGCGCCTCCCCTGTTTGTCGAAACGCTCCCAGGTCGCCCAAATAGGAGTCTACGTCGCCTGCCGTTGCATATGCATCCACAGGCAATTATTCCTACATTCTGAACGTCGAACATCTTTATCGGATTATGCCATCCCAAAGCGCTCACCCTGTTACAACTCCAGTCGTACAAAATGTTTGAAGTCTTGCTAATTGTCAGAATCAACAAAAGGGTGGGCCTTTGGGGAATTCTCAACTTCCGCCTGCTCAGAGACGCATTTCTGTACTGGCTGGCGAGAGGGATTCCTCTCAAGGAGGGAGTTCTGTAGCCTCTACAATCCAATGCCAGAACTCCACCCCCTCATCTTCGCTGAACAATTCTCGCTTTGCAGATATCACTCAACCCGTGACTTCCACCCCGTCCACTACACAGCGATGGTCAGTAAATACTCCAACCGCCACGCCTGGTACAAGCAGTCGTAGGACACCAGCACCTGGAGGGACCTCATTGCGTCGCGTTGTATCCAGCCCCATATCCGGAATTGCTATCACTCCCACTGCTCTCAGCGCTCTTCAAAACCTGCCTACCCCCATCCCTAATGCAGAAGCCCGCATGATCATTACAAATCCACTCCGAACGCGAACTACCAAAAAGGATCCCAGACCGAGGCAGTGGCAATCGCAACCGCAGGAGGTGTCTACACCTCGATCAATGGTCTCCGGCAGTCGCAGCATCCATCGATTTGGTCACTCAGACATGACGCGTCTTGTGTCTGCAACGGGCAGACTCCTGGAGCTCTACATGTGGAACAGACACCCGTTTATGAGTGCACGCGACTTGGAGACAGTAAGTTATCCAACGCGACCCGTTTCGAAAGCATTAGTTGAAACCCCACACTGGCAGATAATAGAGACGTACTGGAACACCGCTATTCAGCAAAACAACATTTGGTCCATAGCATTTGAGGCACGCACAAAGGAGATCTTGAAAGAGGTATGCTGAAGCAACGGCCCACGTTAGATATTTCACGCTCAAACTGGTACCAGGTTTGAGCACAAGTCGATAACATTAAATCCCATTTTATTTAATCAGCAAGGGACAACATAGCAGAGTGTTGTGATCTCCACCGCTTTGAATCCGCCGCAGAGCATTTGGAATTCATTGATTCCCTTCTGGCTGACAAGAAGTATCTTTTTCCTGTAGCAGAGCGTGTGGAAGGTGGTGTACGCGGTCCAAATCCAATGCAGAGAGAGTTGAAAGCTGCTAACGAATGCCCAGCGTCCACTTTACTTCTTGGCGGCAGCAATCCCGCGGTTGATTTACATCAAATTTCATCATCAGGAGAATAACCGCGGTAACTATGCGGATGGATTTTCTAATTCGATGATTAACGACAAGGACGGTCATATACCCTCGCCACTGATCATGTCTACCTGCACCGCGTTGCACCATGCTCTCCTGGAGTGGCAAAAGAACAAAGGTGTTCATCGGAAAGCTTTCAAGTCAAAGTTGAAAGCGGACAGACCTGATCGCTCGAACTACTTCAATTACAAGAACGACGGTGGTAAGAACGCATCCTGCTGTGCTGCAACTGGTCGCAAGTTGTTAACCTCGCCTGGCGTTGCAGACACGTATACATCCTTGATGAATACCTGGAACACACTACCAGAGAGCTATCAACAGAGGGTGTATAAAAACACTCTTGCTACAGTGAAGCATAAGATACAACAGGCGGAGAACCCAACACCTGCCGTGGCCATCAGCATGGAAGCAGTGCATGTTGACAATGCGATTCTTCTCGACTATTTGACCTCTGAAGTGGCGCTTGAGGAGCCTGAGATCGGAAGCACTGACCAAAACATCCCGATAGACAACAATTGCACTGATGACCAACTGCATTTCGGGATGCCAGGGGGCGGCGGGGATTACGAGGATGAAGGTGATGATAGCGACGAGCGCGATGACATCACCACCGCCAGCCGGCGATGACGGCCTGCGACTGAACTCGAGAGGTTTGACCTGGAAACCAGTGATGTCAACGGGTATGAGGGCCAGGATGGCGACAATGCGGATGCGGATGCAGATGAGGATGAAGAAGCATCGCAAGCTGATGATGGATCAATGCAGAATGTGGAGGACTGAGGGCATAGTAGGTTTGACCAGTGGACCAGTGATGTCGACGGGTCTGAGTGCGAGGATGTCAATGATGCGGATACGGATGAGGAGGAAGAAGCATCGCAAGCCGATGATGGATCAATGTAGAATGTGGAGGACTGAGGGCATAGTACTAGAGAGTGTGATGATTGGACAGTATATTTCAGACAAGTAAAATACAATAATGGCAAAGCAAATGCAACGGCAAGCGATGTATCCGAAGCGAAGACTGTATTGCAATAAGTGATAATCTCAAAGCTAAACATAAATGAGAGTGTGGCATGTGGCTATCGGCCGATGAGAGGCATAAACATCGCCAGGCATTGTGTAAACGGCTACAGCATAACTGCAGCCCCTGCGAAGAGTGTAACACACATGTTGTTCTGATGGTGCGTATACGTCACCACAAAGTAAAGGAGGCACGTATGCAATGCGACCCGTCGTCTGGGCGACGGGTAGCATGGAATTCTCCGTCAGAGGGTTTGAGGTTCTGTCAGAGCTGCCAGAGCCGTCTGGAACACCCGGGTGTTTCTGACCGAAACTAGGGTCGTTCCTGATGTGTTACCTTTACCATATACACTTTCATTGCATCGTGTAAGGTGTTTACACCCTGTTCCGTCCACTCTCGGGGACTGTTATCACGACATTCTTGCACAAAAATGGCATAGCTGAGAAAATCACGTTGTTCGATTTCGTGGACTGTGCGGACAAATGCCTTTGTCGATGATGGATGTTTCCCATTATGGTCATCGATACATTGGTCATGTACCTCTCTACATACACCAGCTGTACATTCTACTGTTAGTTGACGGCCTTCTAGCTTGGTATGGATTTACTAACATACGATCGCATTCTGCTACTGATTCTTGCTGCTCACGGATATACTGACTATTGTGAAATGTGTATCCGGGGTCATATTTTCAGTGGTTGCATTGGGTGCATCGCGGTGGACTCACTGGTGTCTCAGTTGCTGCTGTGTCTCATTGGGTGGCTCACTGGATGACGTGCCTGTCGTTCAGCTCAATTCAGATCCACTCACACCTGGCTGACATTCTAGTGGAGCCATGACTTGCTGGTGTGGAGAAGGTGAGGAAGATGATAACGAAAAGAAGTGGGAAGTCTTAAAGAATATATAGTTAGCTTCAAGTCAAAATGAAATGAGTCGCAGCCAACTTGCACCTTCTACTCAAGACAAATCCTACTGCAAATAGCTCCAGTTTGGAGGGGTTTCCAATGGTCCTGCAATTTACAGTAAGTTGGTCCAATGTTGTTTGTTTGTTTACAGCGATACATTGAGGTGAATGACAGCAGGAATCTCATGTTTGATAGGTGTAAAAAAGACATTCTTCGACGAAAAGGATGTCTGGTGATGTTTGTCTCAACACATCCCTGGGATCTTACATGAAACAGACGCTAACAGTCAAGTGATGTTATATGGTTAGCATTACTATTCCCAATGAAGTGACAGTCAAAATGCAGATTTTGATTTGTTCAAGTTGATCAAACATACCAACCTTGATATAAAATACACAGCTTGCCTCCATGTGGTCCTTACCTTGCAACATCCAATATCTCGCCCAACAACAAATTCAAATCAAGAGACAATGGTCAATGCTTAGAACCAGAACCTTTCACCACTTCTGGTGGGCACATATGGGAAATCCACAATGCGATCCACACAACGACATCATTAAGCAAAACAAGACAAGAGCGGCTCGGAGGCAGAAGAGGTCTAAGGTTTGGGAGCACTGAGTCGTGTATGATCTAAAAAGGAGCTTTCGGGGGAGAATAGACCAGAAACACCATTTTGGTGCAACAAAGAGAATCCGACATGGATCGAGGATTATGTGGATGGAAAGACCACTGTAGGAAGAAAGCAAGCTCAAGACACAGAGATAGCGATATTGAAAGAGGAGGAAGATATGAGACATGCTGAAATGGCTGAATCAACAACCAGAAGGCCTGAAACATGATGTGAGGAGATGATGACTGCTATCAGAGAAAGTTTGAGTGATCTTGCAAGTTCCGATAATCAGGAGGTTAGGGATGATGAGGCAGATGATGAAGAAGATACAGGGCTGCACAAGCTAAGCAAAGATGATGAACCCAGCTGGGTGATGGGCACAATCGACAGAAGAGTACAGCCACGCATGGAGGGATTTCGGCAGAAGCAGATGAGCCTTGACAAATTTATGCAGCTGGGATGGAGGCATGTGGCAGACTACGTCGGTGAGAGAGATATGTACTATGGGGTGGCGGAGATAATGGTTCCGCTAGTTGTCAAGCCCCAAACAGACACGACTGCAGCTACACCATCACCTACAACATTTGGAGAGATTATGCAGATTGTTGATATTGTCCCAGGACAATTGCAAATGCCACAAGAGACTACTTGCCCAGCAAGTAGTGAAATGAGGCCGGGTTCTGAGAAACCAATGTCACACCAACATAAATCATCTCTCCCACCCGACAGGGTGCCCGATTTCTCACATGACAAGAAATCGAACCCTGCTGAACCTGTAAGCTTTTACTCCTACAGATAGCTTCCCTAGCTGATTATTATTCAGAAATTTGATTCAGCCAAAGAAATGGTGACATCTCCTGTCTTGTTGCAGGAATGGACAGCCAAATACTGAATTATGACGAAATATCTTGTTGAAAAGCAATTTGTGTACCGAATTCGTATCATGTACGCTTTTAATAGATTTCAGTAACCAAATTGAGAGATATGAAAATTCGTCAGTGCATGTGCCAGGGTCAGATGGGCCATGCAAAAGTTCTCAACTCCAAATCGAGTTGATAAACAACGAACAAGCATGATATCGTCCTGCCCGTTATGGTTAAGTGAGAAAGCAAAACCTAAATTACTGACAAAATGTACTCACAAAAGTTGAGTCAGTGATGTGGTACTAGTTGTTATGGGTTCACCCCTACCAGCGACGATGGTACTTGCGATAGTAGATGAACACATGTCACGGAGTTTCTCTTGGTCTAGTCACGTGATGTGCATAATACCTATTCATGACGTTGCAAGAGGGCCAGTCCTATGTCCTTTAGCGGGGATACATAGGAGTCACGCGTCAATTGAATAAGCAAGTATTCTTGCTTAGTGACCTCATTGAAAGGGTACATACTACGGAAATCCCTATTTGATGACGCAATGATGCTGCCAGATCGAAAGATGTTACATCTGCTGAGCGCATTGTTTTCGACCCTGTTCATATCCTAGATACTAGCGGGATTGTTTGATTGGAGTGGAGATTACTGCGACACACAAACACAGCAGTCAATAGCCAATATACCAATGCATGGGACTTCTGGCTTATCGCCGCAGGCGACAAGAACAACCAAGGTACTACCCGGCCAAAGAGAATGGTCTCGGCCTAAGCATGACGTGACTGAGGGAATTATGACATTGGCTGAAGATAAGAGGCCTGAAGCAACCCTGCTCATTGGGTTGAGTTAGTATGCATTGCAACGTCAGACTCGTATTTGATATGAGCTGACGTGTCAAACCCTACATGGGCATAGTATTGGTTGGTCGCCGATTGAATCTGTGACGCAAGCCAAATAGCCTTTAATGTAAGGGATTAATTTGCGATAAAGTGCTGCCAACTATTTTGTTGGCAGACGTTCCAACTACTGTCGCAAACGGGTAGTAAGATGTCCAAGTTCACGTTTTGTCTGACACACTGTCTGACATGATCTCATGCGATGGATGGCCTGATTCTAATCAGGAGCATAATGCTTCGAAACCACATTGCATGGACACGATAACCTATTGGGATGCGCGGCACCTTATCACCGGGCGCATGCTGAAGCTTGCAAGATGCGGCCACGATAGCGCTTTGATGAGCGTTGTTGTCATAGCGTCGAAGTATGGGTGTACAAACCCTCGAAGATGACCATGAAGAGATGGCATTGCTCTGGCAATGAGAAGAACAAGATGAAGCAGCAATCCACAGTCAACATTCAGAACACTGAAGACGATCTTAAAATATTATCAAGAATTCTGTCTATCAAATACTTTCAAAATTACTTCCCTTATCCATCTACGTGATTACGCATTATATGCCTGGACACAGGTTGACACAATCCAAGTACGCACTGCAACAAGTTGTTGAACATTTTGGCCACCTTCTCCTCAGTTTGGAAGAGCACCATTGAACCCACACATACCGGGTGGTTATAAGTTTTTGCGAACTTGAGAATATCGAGTACCTGGATCTGAGATACTTGAACACAGGCTTGTTACCATTTGAGGAGTTTTCCGAGGATTGGTTGTTCGACGGCAAGGTGCAATTTACATCTATCAAGGCGCTGGACTTTGGTATTGGTTTAGATTGGTCGCTCCTGCAACACAGGTGCAAGAGGTTGAGTCTTATGATAAGACGAGGAAAGAAAGAGTTTCTTAGATAGGCGGTTGTACTTAATTCAATAAACGTAGTGTTAAGTATAAGGATTGTGAACCCCCATAACACGAGTCATCGAAGGAGCGGTCAATGTGCAATACGAACCCAGATCAATGACAGCTGTCATGTGGCATCAATCAATGCATCCAACAGCATAACTCTCCGGACAGACCTGGTGCACATGGTCGAGATGTTGAAAATTACATATGGCATGTCATAGAAATCGAGGAGAATGAGCTGGATGAGGCCAGGTGAGGAAGCCGGGCTATATATATCAAAAAGTAGTGTATGAATCTGCATGCAGCAAATTGCCAGCCGATGGCGCTGGAATGTGATAGGGCTATGTCATTCATCGCTCAGATAACATGAATATTGGTGGATCATATATTGAGAGGCCTCAAAGCGTTAGCATGCAAACGATTATACACAGATATGGTATATTGTCTGTCAATAATAACTGTATGCATTATACAAACAATTGTTGAGCATCCGATCACCATTAGTATATCTTTAAGGTGAGCATCAACAGAGCATCAACAATTTCTAGTCTTACACTTTCGGCAATCAAAGGGCTGTATGATCACATCTGTCATCGCTCGGGTTGCGAGTGATGGATTGAAGGATACTTAGAAATAATATCAGATGGGGGGAAGGAATCGGTGTCACGGAAAGGCTGAGACTTCGATAGACGCGGAGATGGTGTGGGAATATGGTATGATGGTGGCGGTATAATTTGCTATGATAAGAATGTGGTCTGAGGTGTTGCGACGGCGGATGATGTGGCGTGGTTGTATTGATGAGAGGTTGTGTTGGTGGTGTGTAAGATCATGGTTGGATATTCGGATGGTACATCGGAGCATGAGGAATGGTTTCAGGGTGGCAGACAAAGTGTATATAAAGAGAGGTTGTTTCGTGTTGGAGGATTTTCTTTTCTTCTCTCTTTACTCGTTCTCTTGAATAGCAAAGCAAGCACGACTTTGCAACAGCTCGAAGTCTTGTCTTGTCTTGATTCTCTCGATACGAATTTCGAAAGCACCTTGTCCCAATTACGATATTACATTATTGTTACTGATATCACCTACGCCCGACCACGCCTGTTACACTAGAATGAGTCCTCTACAACGTACCTGATATTGAATGTACTGTCAGCATTGTTTGACTCAGTGTTTCAACCTTGCTTGGTACTATTGTGAAATCACCGATAGTTATATCTCAATTTGCTATCTGTGTAGCTGCGATCTTATGGAATTATATGTGCCTACACCGTTCGAACCGCTGTAAGTACTGTAACAAACCTTGTTCTGTTACCTGTTGGGTATGTCTTGGATCCAATCGGCAGTGGTTTGACGTTTGCGATGATTGCGTTGACGAGTTACCATGACTTACCGCGTCTAATATCTGCCAATACCCACATCGATCCCCTTACTCGGATGCGAGAGTATGACAGTAACTGTACTACCCGAACGAATTGGTTCGACCTTGCCAGGAACTCACTGTTCCTTGTCCGAACCTGAAAGTTTGAACGTGTTCAAGAGTATTAAAGGAATACCAAATACCGAGGTAGACGACCTCATTTTGCCCGCTTACTTTTGGGAATGGTCAGATGTTCCCTCCCTTTGGAATATTTATGGGACAGAACCCGCTGCATATGGAGGAGGCTTGGAGTTGGACGACCCTGGATTGGGAAACCATTGGACTAAGTATTGGGGAGCCCACGCTTGGTTCGATTGTGACCCAGAATTACCTTGTGAGTGCGAAGTACATAACTGTTTAGGAATGCATTCGACAGAAGGACACGCACCGGCACCAGCAGCAAGAGCACAACCTGCGCCGGTGCCTCTGATTGTGATTGAACCTTTGACCCCGACTCCATCCCAAATCAACGCATATAATTGGCACTGGTAGATGTGCTTGATTCGTTGCGATGTCATGATCAGAACTGCAAGATCGGGTGGCTCTGGTGTCCGCTGACAACCAGACCATTATAGGATGAATCGTCCACAGGATCCTGCTGGAGGTCGAAATCGGGGAGAGACAGACATCGTTGGATGAAGCCCAAGAGGCGTGAGGAGTGTGGCGCAGTATACCAAACCCGTGGCCATGGTACAGAGAGTGTGCGATCATCCGGCACAGATAATCGCATTACAGAAACAGATCACGGACCTGCAGACACAGCAGTTGCTTTCTCCAGAGTGCAATCATTCGACGTTCAAACAACAGCTGGAGAGGTTCCGCAACGAGCTGAAAGATGCTAGGAGGATCCTGAGAACAGTAGGAATGGACGAGGACCCGCGACAAGAACTGGACGAGATGACATGGGACGCCAGAGAATCAGGGGAAGAAGTCTGAGCTTTAAAGACAAAGTTGGTGAATACCCTATGTTTAGCGGCCCGGGCAGCCCCGACTCCCCCCCAGCAACCCGAAAACCGGGGAAAGAAGTTTCCCGACTCCGTGGACTTGTCAGGGTCAGATCGAACTCAGCTGAGAGCCTGGATTGCTCAACTCCAGATGGTCATACGACACAAGCCTGGCAGCTTTCCTGACACACAGTCAAAGATGCGGTATGCATTCAACCGCCTGAGGGGAGTAGCCTTAAGCCAGATCTTGCCACACGTCCGGGAGAACGGGGAGATAGGACTAGAAGACCTACCGGCATTTATACACCTCCTGGAAGCCACTTTGGGGGTCCCCAATCGAGTAGCCGCCGCCAAACGGAAAATGCTGGAAATTAAACGAAAGAACTGCGAGTTGTCTCAGTACTATGCTGAGTTTCAAGTCATTGCTGCGGATCTGGATTGGAATCCCTCGGCCCTGCGAAACACTTTGCGAATGGGATTGTCTGAGGAAATGAAGGACTCCTTTACGTATAGCCATATGCCGGAGGAACTTCCCGCGTTTGTGACAGTCTGTCAGAAGTGGGATCCTCAGATTCGACAACGATGTGGGGAGAAGGTGGCACAGAATCCGGGAGGAGGGACAGGTTTTACCTCGTCCCCCAGACCCCCAGATCCCCCGAAGGATCCCGCTGGAGCCCCCGGTGGAACTGTGGCCGGATATAGTGGACCAGCGCCCATGAACCTTAGCGCAGGCAGGAGAAAGATTTCTGCGGAAGAAAGAGCAAAGAGGTTTACGGATGGGAGATGTTTATACATTGGTAGGTTTAACCACAGGGCTGTGGATCGTGCGGCGAGGAGAAAGGCTCAGACGTTCAAGGCGGCTGTAGCGGAAGTAGAGGAAGTAGGATCTGGGACAGGTTCCGAGGAATCGGGAAAAGAGCAAGTCAATTGAAGAAGGATGGCTCTTCAGCTTACAATAAAAGATTTATTTGGAATGCTTTGAAATGTTTTGGAATTTCTCGATTATCAGTTAGCAAGGTGGAGGTATTCGGAGGATCAATGGAAGGGAAACATTTAGTTATAACCTGCACATTGACCGTGAACAACCAAGAGATACCTACACATGCACCGATTGATTGCGGAGCTACAGGCATTGCATTTATGGAGCAAGATTTTGCTCGCCATCATAAAATACCACTCCAAGAATTACAGGAGAAACGACAAGTCGAGGTTATTGATGGGAGACCTAAAGAATCAGGAGATATTACACATATTGCCAAAGTCGGAGTGAGAATTCAGTATCATAAGGAACAGTCCCCCATGTTTGTCACGACGCTAGGACATTATCCAATTGTCCTCGGAATCCCTTGGTTACAATTGCATGATTTTGCAGTACCATTTGCATCCAATACTGTTACTTTTGGGTCCCAATTCTGCATGATACATTGCCATGATGCACCCGTCACGGTACAAGGAGTAACAGAGGAACCCCCGGAACCAGTTCATTTACAGAAGGAAGGAGTGTCCAAGCCACAGATACATCCACAACTACCGTTTCGAGGAAGTATTGTTATGCTCAATGGATATTCGTTGTTTTGGACAGTTAAGAACGGGAAGATCAAGGTGTTTAAAGCATCCCGTTATAATATTAATAAGGCCATTGAGGCAAAGGATCTTAAGGAACGACCTGTGGAAGAGGTTGTTCCAAAACAGTATCATGAGTTCCTACCTTTGTTCAATATGGTTTTAGCTGATCGCCTTCCACCACATCAACCAGGTATTGATCTTGAAGTACGCTTGAAGGAAGGGGAGACACCGACATGGGGCCCCATTTATTCAATGTCAAGGGCCGAGTTGGTAGCTCTTAAGGAATTGTTAGAAGAGAATATGTCGAAAGGATTCATTTGTCAATCGTCGTCACTCTTTCCAGCACCAGTTCTCTTTGCAAACGAACCAGATAGAGGGCTTCGATTCTGCATTGATTATCGGGATATTAATAGCAAGACTATTAAGAATCGGTATCCCCTCCCCTTGATTCGAGAGACTCTCCATTTACTTCAAGAATCAAGGGTTTATACCAAACCTGATGTCCGTGGAGCTTATAATCTGTTACGGGTTAAGGAGGGAGATGAACATAAGTCAGCCCTCCGGACAAGATATGGATTGATTGAACCGATGGGTATGCAATTCGGGACGACAAATGCTCCTGCCGACTTCCAGGGGTATATTGATAATACTATAAGGGAGGCTTTGGATGATTTTGCATCGGCGTACCTGGATGATATATTGGTATATAGTAATTCGGAGGAAGAGCACGTGGAACATGTGAAGTGGGTTATGCAAAGTCTTTTGTCGGCAGGTTTATATTAAAAGCCGGAAAAGTGCGAGTTTCATAGGGAAGCCATACAGTACCTGTGTTTGATTATATTACCAAATGGGATATCGATGGATGAGGAGAAGGTTGAAACCATGAGGAATTGGAGTCGAGAGAAGAAGACAATGAATGGCAGGCTGAATAACCTCTTCGAAGTCCAACAGTTTGTTTGGTTTTGCAATTATTTTTGACGATTTATCCGCAAGTATTCTGAGAAAGCAGAGCCATTGACAAGGCTAACCAAGAAGGATGAACCATTTCTATGGGAAGTGGAACAATAGTTAGCTTTTGAAACACTGGTGACCGCCTATACAACAGCTCCAGTACTTCGACATTCTGATCATGATAGTGAAGTGATCATTGAAACAGATGCTTCCGATTCTGTATCTGCAGGAGTTTTATCCCAATATGATGATGATGGGGTGTTACATCCAGTGGCTTACATCTCAAAGAAACATTCACCGGCTGAATGTGATTGAGATATATACCATGAGCAGATTATGGCAATTATTGCGGCACTTCGAGGAGTGGAGACCAGAATGTGAAGGGGCTGCATATCCCCTTAAATTGATCACTGACCATAAAAACCTTGAGTATTTTATGACAAAGAAGCTTTTGAATCGACGACAGGCACGATGGTCGGAGTTTCTAACCAGGTCTCACTACAAGATTGTTTATCGACCAGGCAAATCTAATGGGAAGGCAGATGCTTTAATGAGGAGGCCGGGAGACCTCCCTGAAGGGGGGGATGAAAGATTCAAAAATATGGAACAGGTGGTTCTAAAGCCGCGGAACCAACCAGAGCAATTGCGCTTGTTGGCGGACAGCCCCCCTGCCCAGGGCCGTCCCTCAATTTCCGACCTTATGACGGAGGCATATGAGACGGACCCATTACCAGGAAAAATACTGGAAGCAATTCGGACAAAGCAAGGGTTACAGGAGAATACCATCGGGGAGTGTATAGAGGATGGGGGACGGATAAGGTATAGAGGAAATCTATATATACCAGAGAGTGATGAATTACACCTACGCATTTTAGAAGAACATCCAGATACAGCATTGGCAGAACATCCGGGACGTGCAAAGACGTTTGAGCAGCTTGATCGAGGACATCACTGGAAGGAGATCCATAAGGATGTTGATCGGTACGTTCGGAATTGCCATGATTGCCAGTGGTCCCGTAGCTCAAGAGATTCAACCTTTGGGGTCCTTTGGCCTTTACCTGTATGAGATGAACTGTGGGAAGATATTTCAATGGATTTTGTCGTGGGGTTACCAGAGTGCGAAGGGTTTGATGCAATATGGGTAGTAGTTGACCGGCTTTGAAAGATGCGACATTTCATCCCTTGCCATACAACTATAGATGCTGTGGGTTTAGCAGAGTTGTTCCTGCGGGAAGTGGTACGCCTTCATGGACTTCCACTGACCATTGTTTCACATCGAGGTCTGCAGCGTATGTCTACATTCTGGGACCAGGTGTGCGGTCGGTTGGGGATTGACCGAAGGATGTCGACAGCTTTTCATCCATAGACAGATGGACAGACGGAACGAATGATTGCCAGTATGGAACAGCATTTTCGGGTGTCTGTAAACCACCAACAGGATGACTGGGTTAGGTCGCTTCCATTGGCAGAGTTTGCCGCAAATAATGGAGTATCTGAGACAACAATGTGTACCCCAGTTTATGCGGTTCAGGGTACAAACCCCCGGATGTCATTTGCGGGAGAATCAACCATGGAGCGAGATCAAAGACTCATGAGTGCCGATGATGTCCAGGCAACGATCCAACAGGTCCATGAGCATCTCCGAGTGGAGATGAGATGGAGCCAAGCAGTCCAGGAAGAGGGAGCGCATTGTGGACGAATCCCTGCTCCGAATATTCAGGAAGGCTCCCAAGTATGGTTGGATGCCCGACATATACGAACTACGAGGCCTACGTGGAAATTGGAGTGGAAGCGGTTGGGCCCTGTTAGGGTTGTTTGTCGAATATCCCCATATGCATATGAACCTGAGTTACCTGAATCAATATGAATTCATCAAGTACAACCTGTCACCCTTTTGGATCCGGTGGTGGATGATCCCCTCGATGGACAACGCGTTGAATCACCATCTCCAGTGGAAGTCGATGGTGAGGAAGAGTATCAGGTTTCGAGTGTTGATGATAGTTGGATATACCGGAGTCAGTATCAGTATCTTATATGGTGGACCAGGTATGATTCTTTGACATGGGAACCAGCAAAGTTTGTGGATGGGCTACAAGCAGTGGATGTGTTCCATCGATATTATCCTATGACGCCAGGGCCAGTGGATAATGTTCTCGGAGGACCTCAAACCTAGGAGGGGGATACAGTCACGGCTCGGGTTGTGGGTGATGGATTGAAGGATAGTTAGGAATAGTATCGGATGCAGGGAAGGATTTGGTGTTACGGAAAGGCGGAGATGTCGATAGATGGGGAGATGGTGTGAGAATATGGTATGATGGTGGCAGTATAATTTGTTATGGTAAGGAAGTGGTCTGAGGTGTTGCGATGTTGGATGATGAGGCGTGGTTGTATTGATAAGAGGTCGTGTTGGTGGTGTGTAAGATCATGGTTGAATATCCAGAGCGTACATCGGGGCATGAGGAATGATTCGAGGGTAGCATACGAAGTGTATATAAAGAGAGGTTGTTTTGTGTTGGAGGATTTCCTTTTCTTCTCTCTTTACTCATTCTCTTGTATAGCAAAGCAAGCACGACTTTGAAACAGCTCTAACTCTTGACTTGTCTCGATTCTCTCGATACGAATTTTGAATGCACCTTGTCCCAATTACGATATTACATTATTGTTACTGATATCACCTACCCTCAAACCCCGCCCGTTTCAACATCCTTCCACAATGGAAGAATTGGCACTGTTTATGGGTAAGAAGGAAAGCGCCACACTCAATGCCCCCATCCTAGAAATGAGAGTCAATGGAGCGTCAACAATGTTTGATCCTGCATCTTGGATAATCACTGGGCTGTGCAATGGCATTAACCCATAATCACAGTATTGGCCGCCTTTATGGGCAAAAATGGTAGTCAGAATATCGCTACTACCTCCTAAAAATGACCTTCAATGGAGTGTCAATGATCTTTGGTCTTGCATCTTGCATAATCAAATGGCTATGCAATGGTGGTAACCAATAATCAAAGTTTCGGCCACCTTTATGGGCAAAAATACTAGTGATAATATTGCTAATACATCCTAAAAATGTGAGTCAACAGAGCGTAAACAATTTTTGGTCTTGCATCTTGAATAATCAGAGGGCTATGCAACAGTGTTAACCCATAATCGAACTATCGGCCACGTGTATGGGCAAAAATGGTAGTAACGAAACCGCAACAGCCACTTAAAAATCAGTGCCAATAGAGCATCAACAGTTTTCATAGGGGTTCAGTAAGCTACCCAGCAAGGAACTGCACTGGGTTGTTTCTAAATTGTATTATTGATCGTCAGTCTTGTCAATATGTCATTCTCTTCCACTTCACAAATATGCATGCAATGTCTCACAGGTCTGACATTTTTCTTGATTGTAGCTCTAGAGACAATATTTAAGAACCAGCTTTCTACTTTACTATAATGTTACTTTGTACAGTATCGTAAGTCGAATGACCCAGCTTTCGAATTCCTATCAGAATGTTGGATTCACAATCTTAAAATACATTGTTGCTGGAGGTCACGATATCGTCCAAAAATGAATGTGTCTGTATTCGTGATTTGAGTGATCCTACATTACAAATCATATTCAATGCTCGGTTGGCTTCTGTGAATGTGGGCTTGAAGCATCCTGTTGATTGTAATAATTGTATACATGCGCCTTGGTGGCGATTCTATTGCCACTCCGGAATGGTGGAGACCGGCAGACCTGGCATCGTATGTGTCGTTTGTCATTAAGTACTTCCCTATCTATCAGACCATGGGACCGGCTCACCAGGGAAACATTTGCAGGCCAAAGCGCACATCGCAAAGTCAAACAAATTAACAGAGTTGGAAGTTACTGAATTGACCAGCTCAACAGTTGATGAAACAGTGTGTGCAATACTGAAGAGGCAAGGAAGTCGAGGAATTATAATTGTAAGTTCGCAAAGGAAATTCATATTTGACATTTTGGTTTTATCTATATTAAATGAATTGACAGACAAAACTCTCCAAACAGGCAGCAGAGGACTTTCAAACAGCTGAATTTCACCAAGAGACCTGGAATTACAACCTTCTGTTGGGATTTGTTTGGGCTTACACTACACATAACGCTATATCAATCCACGAGCTAATTTGGGCATTCAATGCATCATTTAGTGAGTTGGCGCTACTGTCCGCCAGCACGCTGAGCACCATTTGCAGGAGGCAATGCACACTGACAGAGGATAACATTAAGAAGCAATTGCTGTGAAGGAATGAAGTTACTTTACCTTTAGACGGGTGAACATCCACGAACACATTAGCCATAACGTCGGTCATTGCTTACTATATGAATCGAAATTGGGTAATGCGAGTACTATAACTCGCATTTGATGAGGTTGACAGCCTATTATTTTCTTACTTCGAAAGCTGATTGAGGATGATGGGTGAATGGGTCAACATAGTGCAGCATGGCTAGCCGTACATTTGAAGGAAGTTCTTGATCGTTTGGAGCTTACTGACAGCCGTTTACTTGGAATTAAGACTGCTAGTGCATCCACAAATTACTTGATGACACATGAATAGTGTTAGCAATGGGTCCGGGTAACCCACCAGCAGTCCGTGTTTGGGCCGCAGAAATGGGACAGTTCGGTTCCAGACCTGTTAAAAAAGCCGACCCACTGACTTTCGGCAGGCCAAACCAGGACCCATACCCATCAACCTGTGGGTTTTGCCAGGTTTGGCTAGACCCGTCGGTTCCAATCTCCAGCTCCGAGTTTCAGGTTTCACATTTATGGTCGCATTCAGACATGCTACAGATAATCGTAGAATATTGACATTGGTACATCACAGTTCATTTTCGATGCATTGGCCGCATTGGTGATCACAATGTACAGACACACACGGCCTACCACAGCCTGGAAATGAGTGTCAATGAAGCGTCAACGATTGTTCGTCGTGTATCTTGGGTAATCTGTGGGGCGACAGGTTACACAGTCATAAACATAGTAGTAGCCACCGTGTTAGCAAAAAGAGAAAGTGAAATTCTCCCTACCCCATCTTGAAAATGAGTGTCAACTGAGCATCAACGATTATTGGTCTTGCATCTTCGGTAATCTGAGTGGCGCCTGATCACAAGCATCCATAAACATGTGGGTGGCAGCCTGTATAGGCAGATATGTACGGGATATTCCCACCACATCCTCTGTGACAGTAACAACTTATTTCATTTACAGAGCTACCACTAAGCATTCTTGAGCCTTTTAGTGTATAAAAGCAGTCAAAACGATGTATATAGACCATAACAGTCACATCGCGCTGTGATTAACCATGATGGAAGGCCAAAAATTATTGACACTCCATTGACGCACAGTTTCAAGATTGGGCAGCGAGCGTTTCGCTTTCTCTTGTGCCTATGAAGGCAGCCAATGATTTGTTTCTGACTGTTTGCAACCTGTCACACCCCATATTACCTACGATACACGACCAACAATTGTTGACACTCCGTTGACGTACATTTTTGAGATGGGGCAGGGAGGGTATTGCAATCTGTTTTGCCTTTAAAGGCAGCCAATGATTCCTTTATGACTGTTTGCAACCTGTCGCACCCCATATTACCCAAGATACACGACCAACAATCGTTGATGCACCGTTGACGCTCATTTTCAATATGGGGCAGGGAGCATTTCTCTTTCTCTTTTGCCTACAAAAGCAGCCATTGATTGGTTTATGACTGTTTGCAACCGGTCACACCCCATATTACCCCAAGTACACGACCAACAATCGTTGACGCTCTGTTGATGCTTATTTTCAACATAGGGCAGGGAACGTTTCCCTTTCTCTTTTGCCTATAAAGGCAGCCAATCATGTGTTTATGACTTTTTGCAACCTGTCAGACCGCATATTACCCAAGATACATGATCAACAATCGTTGACACTCCGTTGACATTTATTTTCAAGTTGGGGCAGGGAGGGTATCGCAACCTGTATTGCCTATAAAGGCGGCCAAAGATTTCTTCAAAACTGCCTGTAACCTATCAGCGATGTGATTACCCAGGACACATGACCAATAATTGTTGACGCTCTGTTGACGCTCATTTTCAAGATGAGGTAGTGAGTGTGTCACTGTGATTTTTGCCAATAAAGGCGGGCAATATTTCAACTATGTATAACCACGACCAAATCAATTTTCAATTACCAGACATAGATGACCTAAAATTGTTGACACTCATTTTGCCACGGGTGTATCCACATTTTGCAATCATTTGATTTGGCATTGTCCATCATTCACATTGTTTTAGCAGCCTTTCTAGGGTTTTAATTCACTTTCATCTTGATCGCTACATTGTTCGTTAATAATACATACAAATATATCATAATAATCTCCAAAATCCCATGCCTTTCGATCAATGCTCGTCATCACTTGCAGGTTCGCTCAATAGGCTGCTCTGGTCTTCAAAATGGATGTCAGCTGCAGTACCACACAGCAGATAGTGTACTAACCAGTGGATGTTCCTTCATCAGTCAGCATATCTGGATCAACATCTGTATCTTGCTGGCTACCCTGGGCAGATGCATCAAGAGTAACAAATTCAGCCCAGGGAAGTGATGTATGTGAATACACACATCCGGCTGGCAAATTGATGATTTGGGAATGTTGAGCTACGGAATTGTGACCGGTTGGGGCTGGTGGCGTTTCGGGCAGAGATGGTGTCTGCTCTGGAGGCGGCTGCCTGCGTCGGTCGGGTGGAGGTGTGCCCGTTCTTTTGCGTCTCCATTGTGTCTGCGGATTCTTTGCAATGCCATTTTGGCGAGGAAGGCATCCGGGCGTGTGGTGTTGATGACGCATAGCCAGGTGTCATTCCAACGCATCCTTCACCTTTCTATGCCCAGGAAACTCAACACCCAGCTACTTCTCTTCTCGGACCTTGCCGCAAGGTTTCTTGTTCAGGAATCGTGTTTCGTACATTGCCATGCGCCAAAACCCGCCTTTGGCCACTTTCGCCATATTCAAGGCCAGGCACATGTCGGACTGTTCCAGTTTTACCCGACCTCCTTGCCTTGCCATAGTAGCAGACATGTTGAAAACAAACAAGGAATTAGTTGCTGCTTGTAACAACGAGATTCGGCAAATACCTCAAGCTTATACTCTTCCATAGCCTCCTCTAAGGTGATTGAAGCCTGTTTTGTCCACTCATGGGGATGCTTATCAGGAAATTTGGCTGCGAAAATCCCAGAGCTGACAACATCCTGATGTTAGATGTTGTGCACTGCGCAGGCAAATGCATCTGTTGACCATGGAGGTTTCCTGTTGCAGGCACCGAGAAATTGGTCATGTAGCTCTCTACGTACACCTGCTGTACGGTATGCGGTCAATTGACGGCCGATTACCATGATTGACATACACTTACATTTAACTGCATGTTGCATCGTATTCTTGCTGCGTCCAGATTTACGGACAATTTTCAAATGTGCATCCTGGGCCGTATTTCTGGTGGCTGCATTGGCAGGGTCGTGGCGGACTACCCGGTGTCTGCGTTTCTGCTGTGTGCGAATGGGTGACTGATTTGATATAGTGCCCAACAATTGGCTCGATTCGGATATGCTCTCTCCTGGCTCAGGTGGTTGTGTTTCCATGATTTGCTGGTGAGGAATCGGTGAGAAAGATGATAACGAAAAGTAGTGGGAAGTCCTGAGGACTATATAGTTAGCTTCATGTCAGAATGGAATAAGTAGCAGCCAAGATGTTCCATATACTCAAGATGAATCCTGCTGTGTATGGCCACAAGTTGCAGGCGTTTCCCACCGCCCAGAGATGTGCAATGGATAGGTCTGCTGTTGTCTGTTTGTTAACAGGGATGAATTGCACTGTACGACTGCCGAAATCGCACGATTGCCCGACATCAATAAGACATTGTACGAGGGAAAGGACATCTGCAGATGTTTGTCTCAAAGAATCCCTGGGATATTGCATGAAACTCACGCTAGCAATCAAGTCATGCTGCAAGGTTACCCTGAGTATTGCTGTTCTATTGACAGTCAAAAGCGAGTGTTTGCTTTGTTCAAGATGAGTAAACATACAAACCTTGACATAAAAGATGCAGCTTGCCTCCATATAGTCCGTATCTTGCAACATCCAACATCTCGCCCAACAACAAAGTCAATGCAAACTACAATTGTCAATGCTCCGAAAAAGAACTTTTTGCGACTTCTGGCAAGCAACAATGGTAAATCAAAGGCTCGGTCCACCCAAAGACCTCATCAAGGGAATGAAGGCAAAAGCGGCTTGGAAGCAGGGAGAGTCCGAGCCCTTGGGGCATTGCGCAGCTTGGGATCCAAAATGAAGCTTGCGGCCGAGAACCGACGAGAAACGCACTTCATAAGCAATCAGGAGAAAGAAAAATGCATCAAGGATTATTCTGAGAGAGAGACCGCTGTGACAAGAAAGCAAGTTGAAAATGCAGAGGCAGGGGTTCAGCAAGAGCAGGATGATACAACGAAAGCTGACAATGACAGATTGACAAACAGAGAGCCCGAAAAGACGTTTTAGGGGATGATGGTTTCCATCGGAGAGGGTCTGAGTGATCTTGCAAGTACCGACGATGGGGAGGATGGGGAAGATGAGGATGATGAAGAGACAGCAGCGCCGGCTGAGCGAAGATGATAAACCCGGCTGGGTGATGGGCACAATCACCAAAACGGTGCAGCAGCGCATGGAGAGGTTTCATCAGCAGCAGATGAAGCTTGACGAATTGGCACAACCAGGATGGGAGGACACAGCGGAGTACTTTGGTGGAAGAGATAAGAAGTACGGCACATCCAAATTGCCGGTTCTGTCAGTCGTTCAACCACAAACGGATGATGATGCAGCAGCATCTCCATCAACAATGCTTGGAGAGAATATGGAGTGTCTTGACATTGTCCCCAGAATATCGCTAATACCACAAGGCATATCTCAACCAGGAAGTAGTCATAGTAGGCTTGGCTCTGGGAAGCCGCTGTCGTATATGAGTATATCCGGTCTCGCGCCTGCCGCAGCGTCTGATTAACCATGCATTCAGAATGCGACGCCTGTTAAACTCGTAAGCTTCTACCCCTGCATATAGCCTAGTGTTAGCAACAGGTCCAGGTAACCTGCCAGCGGTCCGGGTTTGGACCAGAGAAATGGTTTGGTTTGGTTCCACCACCGTCTGAACACCTGACCCGCTGCTTCTGGGCAGGCCAAAGCCATACCCGTATCCGTCAACCCTTGTGTTTTGCCAGGCTTGGCTACACCCATTGGTTCCAATCCCCGATTTTCAAGTTTGGAATTATCTATTTATCGTCACATTCTGATTTCCTACTGTTACGTGCAAAATAATAACTTTGATACACTGTTGTCTGTATTTGTTGCATTGGCTGCCTTTATAATCAAAATGAGCAGAGACACGCTCCCTGCTACATCCTGAACTTGAGTGTCAATGGAGTGCAACAAATTTTTCATCTTGCATCAGGAGTATGATTAGAGCTGCGGGACAGCCACATTGCAAGTTACAGCCATTGATAAGCCTCAAATGGATCAGTTTGCACCTGCTCCTGTACTGACAACATTTGGAGAGCTGATGGAGATACTTGATATCGTCAGTGCAAAATTGCAAATGCCGCAAGGCACATCACAAGCAGAAAGCAGGCATATGAGGTTAGCTTCCTGGAAACCACGGTCTTACATATGCATAGTGTCTCTCCCACCCGATGTGGAGCCCAATTCGTCACCGATTAAGCAATCGAAGCCTGTTGAACTGGTAAGCTTTGACCCCTCCATATCGCCTCCACAGCCAATTACCATACAGGAATTGGATTCAGATGAATATATTGTAATGGCTGGTTTTTCATCTGTAGACTAGATGAGCAAATTGTGATTATTGACGACATATCTCCATGAAAAGTAATTGGTGTACCTATTTTGTTATGTGTCAGCATTTGTTTGATTTCAATAACCAAAGGGTGAGACATGATATTTCGTCTGCGCATGTGCAAGGGTCATATGGGCCGTATGAAAGTTCTGGACTCCTAATTGAGTTGATTGATGGCTGATACTGGTGATATCATCCTGCCTCTTATGGATAAGTGAGAATGCGCAATCCAAATTGGAGACAAAATGTACTAACAGAATTTAACTCAGTGATGTCATATGAGTCATAGAAGGAGTGGTCAATGCATAACTTGAACCTGTATGAATGACCACCATCATGTTGCATTCATCCATACATCAACCTGTATCAATCTGCGCTCAGATCTGGTGGACATGGTCAAGATTATGAAAATCGCATATGGTAGGTCATGGAAATCAAAGAGAAGGAACTGGACAAGGAAACGTGAGGAAGTTGGGCTATATTAATGAAAAATTTGGGTATGGATCTATATGCAGTAAATTGCCGGCTGAATGTGCTCGAATGTGAAAGCGCTACCTCATCTATGGCTCAGAGACCATGTGTAGCAGTGAATCAGAAATTGAGAAGCCACAAAGGTTTTGGATGCAACTGAGTATTCATAGAAATGATATGTTGGCTGTCAATAATGACTATATGATTATGTGTATAAAATTATTGACCATACAACAACAGTTAGAACATGTTTAAGGTGAGCATCACCGGAGCATCAACGATGTTAGGTCTTTTAAGTACGGTAATTGGAAACTTATTTGCTTGGTGTTATACATACACAACGTATTGGCAGCCTTTATAGGGAAAAGTCAAAGCGACCCGGTCACTGCCCCATTCTGAGAATCAGTGTCAACTGAGCCTTAACGATTTTAAGTCTTTCAGGTAGGGTAATTGGAAACTGATTTGCTCGCAGTTATGCATAACCAATGTATTAGCAGCCTTGATACGCAAAAAGGAAAGCGACACAGTAACTGCCCCATTCTGAAAGTGAGCGTCAACGGAGCGTCAACGATCCTTGACATTAGATTTTCTACAATCGAAGGGCTGTGCTATGACCTTGACTCACAAATAAAGTATTGGCCGCCTTTAGAGGGAATATGGTAAGTGTCAATGTTGCTACCACCTAAAAATCAGCGTCAACAGAGCGTCAACAATGATGGGTGTTGCATCTGCTATATTCGAAGGGCTGTGCAGTGGCATTTACCCATAATCAACATATTGCCAGCATTGATGGGCAATATGTTAAGTGTCAATGTCGCTACACCTTCAAAGAAGGGTCAACAGTGCGTCAACAGCGCGTCAACAGAGCATCAACAGACCGTCAACAGAGCATCAACAGACCGTCAACAGAGCGTCAATCATTTTTGGTGTTGCATCTTTAATATTCCGAGGGCTATCCTACTGGTGTTGGCAAAGGTTCTGGGTTACACGCCAGCGGTCAGGGTTTGGACCGGATAAACGGTTCGGTTTTGTTGTAGAACCGGCCAAAAACCAGACCGGCTAGGTCTTGGCACAGTTGTTACCCGGACTGAACTTGAACCCGCTGTTTTCTGGCCAGGTTGCACCTGGACGGTGATTCCATATCATGGTTCGTGCACCTTTGGCTCCAATTACGTATCTGAGTTCTGATTGTATCGTGACATGATCAATACGTAGATTGTGCACTATTTGCCGCTCTTTCCCCTCAAGCATTCAGATTTGTGATCCAACTGATATTTGTTGGGTGGCTGTGAGATTTGGGCACATTTTGAGCGAAATCCGCGGTTTTTCAATAGCTACTCCACCAACATTGGTCGGATCGCAAATCTGATAGTGGGAGGTGAACGAGCAGCTAACACTGCATAATCTACGTATTCATCATATCACAATATGATCATAACTCAAATACTTAATCAGAGGCCAAGTTGTGAGGTTGAAATGCCGGGTTTTGGGTGGTAAAACCAGCCCAATTGCAACGGTCCGGGTTTTCGTGTGGTAAGACCTGTTGCAACGGTTTGGTTCCGGTTCCAACTGCAACTCGGAACCGTTGCTAACACTATATGCTACTGCATTTGCCCGTAATCGAAGTATTGCACACCTTTAAGGGCACTATGGGAAGAGTCGATGTTGCTACACCTGAAATGAGCGTCAACAGAGTGTCAATGATTTTGGGTGTTGCATCTTGTATTATCGCAGGGGTGAGCTGCGGAATTGACCCATGATCGAAGTACTGCCAGCCTTCATGGGCAATACGTTATGTGTCGATATCACTAATCCTAAAAATGAGCATCGACAGAGCATCAACAGAGCATCAACAGAGTGTCAATAATTATCATTATTGCATCTGGTATAATCCAAGGGCTATGCTACCGCATTTGCCCATAATCGACGTATTGCCCGCCATTATGGGCAATACGGGTAGAGTCAATGTCACTACACCTGAAATGAGCATCAACAGAGCGTCAACGATTCTGGGTGTCGCATCTTGTATAATAGAAGTGGTGTGCTGCGGCATTTACCCATTATCGAAATATTCCCTGCCTTTATGCGCAATATGTCAAGTGTCGATATCGGTAGACCTAAAAATGAGCATCAACAGAGTGTCAACAGGGTGTCAACCGAGCATCAACAGAGTGTCAGCAGAGTGTCAACAGCGAGTCAACACAGCGTCAACAGAGTGTCAACACAGTGTCAACAGAGCGTCAACAGAGCGTCAACAGAGCGTCAACAGAGCGTCAACAGAGCATCAACAGAGCATCACCCATTTTCATTGTTGCATCTGTTATTATCCAAGGGCTATGCTACCACATTTACCCATAACCAAAGTATTGCTCACCTGTACAGGCAATATGGTTAGGGTGGATGTTGCTACACCTGAAGTGAGCGTGAACAGCGCGTCAACAGAGCGTCCAAGATTTTCGGTATTGCATCTTGTATCATCCATGGGCTGTGCTACGGTATTTACCCATAATCGAAGTATTGGCAGCATTTGTAGGCAATATGGTTAGTGTCAATGTCGCAACCACCTAAAACTGAGAGTCAGTGGAGTGTCAATGATGTTTGTTGAACTAAGTGAGGTAATTAGAAAGGGATATACTCGCTAATATGCGTAACCAACATATTGGCCATCTTTACCTGCAAATGAGCAAGCGACACAGTAACTGCCCCATTCTGAACATGAGCATCAACAGAGCGTCAACGATTTTTGGTCTTGTACATAAGGTATTTGGAAAGTGATTTGCTTGCTGTTATCCATAACCAATGAATTGGCAGTCTTTGTAGGCAAAAGGGCAAGCGATGCGGTCACTGCCCCATTCTGAAAATGAGCGTCAACGGAGTGTCAATGATTTTTGGTCTTGTACATAAGGTAATTGGAAAGCGATTTCCTCACTGTTATCCATAACCAACGTATTGGCAGTCTTTATAGGCAAAAGAGCAAACAACACGGTAACTGCCCCATTCAGAAAAGGTGCACCTACCGAGACTCAACCAAGCCTCAACAATTTCACAGTATGCAGATTACGTAATGAAGGCATCGTAAGGATATTTGAGGTCATAATCGAACAATCGATCTCCTCAACTGTCAAAAATATAAAATATTAAATGAAACACACAAATTTAAATATTATCAATATTGCAACCTGCAAAACATGCAAAATGTGATTGCTGGTTGTTGAATGATCGATTTTGTTCAAGCACTACTATCCAATACCAACGGCAAGAGCATTATATGTATGTACTAATGGACCCGCTGGACAACCCGCTGATGAACCGCCCAATTGAGACTGGTTGGGGTATTACTATTGAACCGGACCCGAATCGACAGTGCGGGTCATTTGGGAACCCCAACTGCCAATCTCGCAGCGGTTTGGTTCCGACCCGGCCCTGCACCTGAATCGAAGGTCCAGAACCGTTGCTAACACTTTTAGCATGACTATTCTCAACCAAGTGACGGTCAAAACACAGATTTTGCTTTGTTCAAGTGGATCAAACCTACCAACCTTGAAAGAAAAGCCGCAGCATGCCTCCATGTAGTCCATATCTTGCAACATCCAACATCTCGCGCAACAACAAGGTCAACACATGATACAATGGTCAATGCACCAAAAAAGGACCATTCACCACTGCCGGCAGGCAAATACAGCAACCCGACCAAGCAATCCACATGCCAACGTCATCAAGCTAATGAAGGCATGAGCGGCTATGAGGCAGACAGGGTCTCACCATTGGAAGCAGTGTGCAGCTTATGTTCTAAAAAGAAGCTTTCGGCGGTGAGAAGATGAGAAATGTGCTTTTTAAGCAACGAAGAGAAAGAAAAATGAATTACGGATTATGTGGATAGAGAGACTGCTGTGGCGAGAAAGCGAGTTCAAGACGCAGAGACAGCGATTATGCAAGAGCAGGAAGATCTGAGAAATGCTTAAAAGGCAAGCTTGACAAGCAGAAAGCCCGATAAAACCTTTGAGGAGATGTTGAATGCTATCCAAGACAGTCTGAGTGATCTTGCAAGTTCCAAGGATGCGGAGGATGGGGAAGACGAGGAACATGATGAAGACGATACAGAGCTGGGCAAGCTGAGCGAAGCTGACACACCTGTCTGGGTCATGGGCACAATCACCAAAACAGTACAGCACCACATACAGAGTTTTCGGCAGAATCAGATAAGGCTTGACAAACTGATGCAACCGGAATGGTGTGACGCGGCTGACTAGTTCTGTGAGAGAGATATGAAGTATGGGATGGCCGAATTGAAGGTTCCGGCAGTTGTGAAGCCCCAAACAGATATGACAGCAGCCATACCATCACCGACAACATGTGGAGAACTTACGCAGACTGTTGATATTGTCCTTGGACAATCACAGATGTCGCAGATGACATCACGACCAGGAAGTAGTCTAACCACAACGGGGTTGGCGAGAGCACAGTCACACAACCGCATAGCATCTCTCTTGCCCAACACAGTGCCCGATTCGTCCCAGATTGTGAATGCGAAGCAAGCTGACCCTGGAACGTCTTACACCTGCACATAGCATCGCAAGCCAATTACCATACAGACATCGGTTTAGGACAAAGACATGGTGACGGCTCCACCGTCGCTGGAGGATTAGATAGCCAAATAGGTCATTTTGATGACATATTTCTGGTAAAAGCAATTTGTTTACCCATTTTGCTACATGTCAGCTTGTGCTTGATTGCAGTGAACAAATTGTGAGTCATGATGATTTGTCTGTGGGTGTGCAAGGGTCATACAGCCCATGCGAAAGTTCCACACTCCAAATCAAGTTGATAGACGACTAACAAACTTGATAATGTCTTGCCTGTCACCGTTAAGTGAGAAGCCAAAACCAACTCAGAGACAAAATGTTACAAATTTTTTTTTTTGAGTGGTGTCATACAAGTCAAAGGAGGAGCGGTCAATGCGCAGAACAAACCCGGATGAATGGCAGCCATCATGCTGCATTAATCCATTCATCCAACTGCATAACTCTCTGGACAGACCAGATTAGGGTTAACAATGGGTCCCGGCAACCTGTCAGCGGTCTGGGTTTGGACTGCAAACATGGGTAGGTTCAGTCCCAGACCCATCCAAACATCCGACCTGCTGACTCGTGCTGGGCCAAACCCAGACCTGTACCCGTGAACCTGAGGGTTTTGCCGGCTGTGTCAAGACCTGTCAGTTTCAATCTTCGGTTCTGCGTTTCGGCTTTCACTATCCATTGTCACATTCTGATATGCTACTCTTAATCGTAAAATATTGACATTGGTACGTCACTGTTTGTGTTTAATGTATTGGCCACCTTGATGATCGAAACGAACTGAGAAAGGTGCCCAACTACATCCTGAGAATGATTATCAATGGAGCGTCAATGATTGATGGGTGTGTATCTTGGGAAATCTTGGGGGCGACAGGTTGCACACAGTCATGAACAAAGTATTGGCCACCATTATACGAAAAAGAGGAAGCGAAACACTCCCTACCCCATCTTGAAAATGAGTGTCAACGGAGTGCCAAAGATTTTTGGTGTTGCATTTTCGGTAATATCAGTTGCACTTCATCGTAGGTATCCATAAACAAAGATATGGCAGCCTTCATAGGCAGATACGTACGGGATATTCCCGCCACATCCTCCGGGACAGTATCGAGTTATTTCAGTCACAGAGCTATCACTAAGTGTTCTTGAGCCTTTTGACATACAAAAACAGTCAAAACAATGTATATAGACAATAACGGCCACATCACGCTGTGATTAACCATGATACAACGCCAACAATCGTTGACACTCCATTGACACTCATTTTCAAGATGGGGCAGGGAGCATGTCACTGTGTCTTTTTCCTATAAAGGCAGCCAATACTTCGTTTATGACTGCCTGCAACGTGTCGCTTCCCGGATTACCCATGATACACCACCAACAATGGTTGACGCTCATTTTCAAGATGGGGCAGGGAGGGTATCGCAATCAGCTTTTCCTACAAAGGCAGCCAGAAATTCCTCTATGACTGTCTGCAACCTATCTGTGGTCTGATCACCAAGAATGCAAGCACAAAAATCGTTGACACTCTGTTGACACTCATCCTAATGCATACCATAGTCAATATCTGCTGCCATCGATAATTGTATAAATAATTATTTCATTTATTGATTGCCTTTCTGCCCAATTGAGACTCAGCCCATTGGCAAAGCCGAGCCCAGTAATCATCTTGCATGGGCCTCTCTCATGCTACCAAAATTGATATATCTAACTGAATATTACAGTTCGCCAGCGATTCTTTTGTTTATGAACAATTATCCTCATGCGACTGCTCACTATTGTCCCATAATATATCTCTAAGTGAAATTCTTGGTCAAGCAACCTATAGAACCTGGTGAAAACATATTGACCCAATCTGTCCTACTTTTTCTTGTTTCCCATATTCCTCCTTGTTTGCATTGCACTGACAGTCAACAACAACACCAGTTCAGCCTGTTTCATTGACCTGCGTGTTGGCCGAATCAATCAGGGAACTTTGGTGCAGCACTCACAACCCGGTGCTCCAGGCTTTCTGAAGCCTGGATGCCATTGCCTAGCTCTACATCCAATTCATCATCTTCCTTACAGTCATCATTGCTCTTGATTGGATTATCCACATCACCATTCCAGTTAAGTCAATTTTCGGTGTTGGAGATGCTTTCTGGTAGATTATCCGCATCACTTTCGACCAGATGACGGTCAATTGTTCTGATTTGGCCGACATTCAATACTTCAGTTTGTCCTCCAGGGAGGTTTGTTCCAGACAACACTGGTGGCAAAAGTGATCTTTCTGACTATTTCAATGCAGCTGCACCATCATGTTGAAAATTTGACCAAGATGCTATGATGATCTCTCCGGTATCTGAAATGTATCCAACAGCTGGCATTTCTTGTTTTCAGCACAATATTCCTTCTGTGTAGCATGTAGGTTTTGGCTACCCTGCAACATCTCCAGAAAGTTGTGGACCTTGGCTGTTCTGTGCAATTATCTTTCCTCTGCCTCTGTCTTCAATTCCACGTGGTTTTCAGTTTCCACGGTATCAAATGCTGCGCAATCGCCCGCCAATATTCCATTATAGGCTTGAGCAAACCGCCTTCCTACAACTTTTTCCCGAAGCATCTCACTAGTGGTTGTAGACTGTCTCCAGCTGATAACGTCTTGCCCAGGGGAAAAACTGGCCTCATCTCTGACACCATGTAGTTCAATAGAGAATCTGTCGCATGCCACATTGGAGATATTGGCATACTTTTGGGTGTGTTTCATCTTGCTGGTGCCACCAGTCCGTGATATCTGCTAACCGAAATATACTGCTGATCTCCCTGGGGTCAGAATGGTAATCATTACGATTTGAATTAACTTGCCCCTGGTTCTTTGGCTATTCAGGCGGTGCATTCTAATAGAGCCTTGTGGTTGTCAAATTGTCAACAAACGTGCTGTGCGGTTGCTTTATCCGGTGGTTGTTTCAACCACGCTTGTAGGCTTCAAGTATTCTTCATCATCGCTGGACAAATCTTATGGATCAAAAGGTGATTGACCGAATCCAGAAGCCTTTGCAGAGGGCGAGATGTTGTTGTGCGGAACATTTTCGGGTTTAACAACGGACATTGTGCTATCATTGGCACAGTCATTGATCCCCATATACTTCAGAATTGCCTCCTGGTCTTGGGTTGTATCAGAAGTCTCGTCCTCAAGACTGATATCCATCGCATTGTATCATTTCCTAAATGATCGCAACTTCCGGCAAGGATCAAGGATATGTGGTGAAATGAGGAGAAGCCTGGACGTTGGAGTAACTTCAGCGTAATATTTGGACATCTTCTGGCGCGCAACCTTCGCTGCAAAGTATAAGTCTTCCTTCCATTGGGTCTTGTTCTTAGCCAAAGCTCACATCAATCCATCCATGTGATCGAACATGTCATTGTAGAAAGTGATGACATGATGCAGAGTAACAGTATGCCTTTTCGACATCCACAGGGTCCGGTATCAGAATGGCCTTAAATCTTCCATGGCTTACTTATTGATGGTCCATTCATCCTGAGTTGTGAAGGGTTGCCAGTAATTGCTGTATTTGGAATTCTTGAGCCACTTGCAGGTGAATTCTCGTAATCAGGAGGCTTGCTGAAGCAACGCGAGTGTCGAATTCCACCATGTTTTCACATCCATAATGGGTAGTACCTGGATGTTGTACTTTAGCTTTTGGACTGTAAAAGATCTCGTTTCGATGACCAGGTGTCAGCATAATCAATACAGCAAGCATTCTCTGCTACATGAATGTCAGTTTCAGGTCTTTCAAAATGTCTTGAAATACGTACCTTCTCAGTTATCTTTGCTAAACCTGGTCGCATAGCCAACACCTTGTTGATTCTAGCATTGCCCTTATTTTGCAATCTTTGACTCTTCCCAATGTCTGTGTGTTCATTCTCTCCAAATTGCTGATTGCGCTCATGGGCTGCCCAAGACTTCATGCAGCCATTTACCCCAAGATTGCTCATGAAAGGACCGAATGCAAGCTCAATGACGTGCGCCATGCATGGTATGTGGTTCCCCATTGAAGGTCACCTGAATCCGGAGGCCATAACGGTTGATTGCAGTTCCCGGGTCATCGAGTGATTTGAGGAAGCACTATTAGTTGTAATTAGAACTAAATGGCCATCGGTAGGCTAGGCACGATCCCGAAGTTCCTTCAACTGTATGGCTAGCCTTTCTCCAGTATGTTGACCCTTGACCTATTATTCATAATTAGCATTGGAAGTAGGAAAAGATCAGGCTGTCAACCTGGTCAAATGTGAGTTGTACTTCTCGCAATGCCCAATTACGATCCATATAGCAAGCTATGATCGACGTTATCACTAATCTGTCTGCTGATGTCCACCCATCTAACTCTAACCAAACTCTATTTCTTGACGGCAATTGCTTTTTATTTGCTTTCACTGTGAGTGGATATTACCTCCGGCAAATGTTGCTAAGGTTGCGGGCGGATGGAAGCACAAGATTGCAGCGTAAAGCATTGAATGACCATTGTACATCTAGGTTCGATATAGCATTCCACAGAATATGAGCCGAAACAAATCCTAACGTGAGGTAGCAATTCCAGGTATCTTGGTCAATTTCTGGCACTTAGGTAGTCTTCTGCTGCCAGTTCAGCGCATTTTGTCTGTCAATTGTGTGAATATAGGTGAGATCTAACTGTTGAATACAAATTTCTTTTGTGCGCTTACTATTGTAATTCCACAACTGCCTTGTCTCTTCAACATGGCCAAAGCGGTTTCATCAACGGTTGTACTTGTCAATTGAGAAACTTCCATCTCTGTTAATTGGTTTAACTTTGCAATGTGTGCTTGTGCCAGCAAGTGTTTCCCCATGGAGCTGGTCCCATGTTATGACGGATGGTGAAGAACTTGATGACAAATGATACATATGATGCCAGGGCTGCTGGTCTCCTCAATCCCACAGTGCAAATAGAAATGCCATGATAGCGTATGTCTAGAATTATCCCAAGCAATAGGATGCTTCGAGCCCACATTCATTGAAGCCCACCAAGCGCGGATTATGATTTGTAAAGTATGGTGGCTCAAATCGCGAATAAGGACATGTTCATCTTTGGAAGATATCACAACCTCTAGCAATGAGGTATATATAGATTGGGAATCTGACATGGTTGTATGAATTTGGAAGCTGTGTAATTCCAGTTGAGAGACTGTCAAAAGTTACATTATTGTTGAGTAGAATGCTGTTGCTGAAAGATTGACTCTTGGGCTACACGCAAGACCAAAGTACGACCTGTGAGACATTGCATTCATAGTTGTGATGTTGCATACAGGGTCATACTGACAAGACTGACCATAAAAAATGCCATTGAGGAACAACACAAGGTATTTCATTGCTGTGAAGCTTACTGAGCACCCCAAAACCTGTTGCCGCTCTGCTGACACATATTTTTAGGAGGTGGTAGCGGAATTGTTTGTGGCATTTTTGCCCACAAAGGTGGCCAGGAAGTTGATTATGGGTCTATGCCAATGCACAGTTGCTGGATTATGCAAGTTGGATGACGGAAAATCGTTCATGCTCTGTTGACGCTCGGTTGACGCTCAGTTTTCGGACATAGTAGTGATGTTGTCGCTAGCATTGTTGCGTAGAAAGGTGGCCGATAGTTCAATTATGGGTTAATGTCGCCGCACAGCTGTTGGATTGTCCAAGATGCAAGGCCAAAAATCGTTGATGCTCTATTGACGCTCATTGTCAGGATGTCGTCGCAATGTTGTCGCAAGCATTTTTTGACTAGAAAGGCGCCCAATAGTTCGATTATGGGTTTATGTCGCTGAATCGCACATGGATTTTCCAAGATGCAAGGACACAACTCGTTGACCCTCCATTGACGCTCATCATTACGACATAGTGGCGATGTTGGAAGACACATTTTTGTGTAGCAAGGTGGCCAATGGTTCGATTATGGGTTAATGTTGCCGCATAGCCCTTGGATTTCCCACTATGCAAAGAGACAGACCATTGACACTCCGTTGACAGTCTTCTTTAGGATGAGGTAATGAGTGTGAGATGTGCCATTTTAGTTATAACGCCAACGACTACATTTACATTGGCAGGAGGTGACAATGCAGCCCTATGAATATCGAATGTGTAAGACTGGCAATCATTGACACTCCATTCACGCTGAGTCTTAGAATGGGGCAACGAGAGTGTCATTTGCCCATTCGGCTATAGTGCCAACCGATGCATAGACTTTGTAGGGACAAGACAATGGAGCTCTTTGATTGTCGAATGTGGAAGACTAGAAATTGTTGACCCTCTGGTGACACTCACATTAAACACATCGAAATAGCCTTTGTACACTCAATCATTGTATGCAATACAGCACATACTTATATTCAGTGTTTGCGACAGGTCCGGGTAACCCACCAGTGGTCCGGGTTGTGACCAGCGGTTTGGTTTGGTTTGGTTCCAGACCCAGCTGAAAACCCGACCCGGTTTGCCTTTGTGGGGTTGTTGCCCAGACCGGACATAAATCCGCAGATTTTTGGCCGGGTTGTAACCCGCACCATGGTTCCATTTTACGGTTCCTGCGACTTTTGCTCTAATTAGGGATCTGAGATCTGAATGTATCATGACATGATGAATACGTAGATTGTGTAGTTTTAGCCGCTGTTCCACCTCCCGCTTTCGAATTTGCAATCCGACCAATATTCATTGAATCTCTGTGAAAAACACCAGATGTTCAGCGAAACTCGTGGGTTTTCGATAGCAACTCAACGAATCTTTGTCTGATCGCAAATTTAAAAGCGGAAGGTGAATGAGTGGCTAAAACTGCACAATGTACGTACTGATCATGTCATGGTACGATCAGAACTCAAACACTTAATTGGAGCCAAAATTGTGAACTTGAAATGCCGGGTTTTTGGTGGTAAAACCAGCCCATTTCAAACGTTCCAGGTTTTTTGTGTGGGAAGACATGTTGCCACGGTCCGGTTTCGGGTGGAACCGGACCCGGAACCGACCCGGGCATTTGGAGCCGTTGCTAACACTACTTATAATTGACATCCAATGTTGCAATTCTCAGTATTAACATTTGCACCCAGAAGCTTTGTGGTCTCACAATTTCTAATCAACCTCTATCCATGTTATCTAAGTGAGAGATGATGTGGCACTATCACATTCTGGTGGTTTCGGCCGGCAATATACGGCATGTAGATCATTTCAGTAGTTTTTGATTGATATAGCTTGACTTCTTCACCTTTCCTCATCCAAACTCTGTTCCTCAATTTCCATGATATACCATAAGCGATTTTGAATATCTCAACGATGTGCACCGGGTCTGTGTGGAGAGTGATGGAGTTGGATGCATGGATGAATGCAGGGTGATGGTGGTCATTCCGACTGATTCGGATTGAGCACTGACCACTCCATTTATGACTCCTCTGACATCACACATTTCAATTTTGTTGGTATATTTCATCACTACTCTAGCTTAGTTTTCTCACTTAACAGTGATTGGCAAAAAGAAGCTGAGCTTAATGGCAGTCTTACAACCTGATTAGGGTTCTAGAACTTTTGCATGGTGCATTTGACCTTTGCACATGCTGAGACAAATTATCACGTCTCACATTTTGGTCACTAAAATCAAGACCAAGCTGACACATAGCAAAATTGGTACACAAATTGCCTTTCACTGAGATATGATGTCAAAAATAACATTTTGCCAATCTATTCCTCCACTGACACAGGAGCCCTCCCCATCTCCTCGTTCAAATCCCATTTCTATACCGTGATTAGCTGGTGAGGCAATCAGGAGTGGTAAAAGCTTGCGGGTTCAACGGCCTTCGCTTTCAGAATATGTGATGAATCGGGTCCCATGGCAGGCGCGAGACCAGCTATACCTGTGTTTGACTGAGGCTCCCCAGAACCTAGCCTAATATGACAACTTCATGATCGAGAAGTCCCTTGCAGTATTTGCGATATTCCTGGGAAAATGTCAAGACACTCCATAAGCTCTCTAAATGATGCTGGTGCTGGCGCGGCTGCATCATCATTTGTTGGTGGTTTAATGACTGCCGGAACCCTCACTTCTGTGGTGCCGTACTTCCTATCTGTTCAATGGAAGGACTTGGCTGCATCCCCCCAGACTGGTGGTGTCACATTGTCAAGCATCATCTTCTTCTGGCGAAACCTCTCCATGTGCTGCTGAACCGTTTTGGAGATTGTGCCCATCAACCAGCAGGGTTCATCATCTTCGCTCAGCTTGCCCGGCTCTGTCTCTTCATCATCCGCATCTTCCCCATCCTCCCCAATGTCAGAACTTGCAAGATCACTCAGACTGTATCTGATAGGAACCATCATCTAATGAAATGTCTTTTCAGGCTCTCTGGTTGTCAATCCCATCTTTTCAGGTGTCATTGTATCTTCCTGCTCCTGCTCAATTGCTGCCTCTGCTTCGTCAACTAGCTTTCTTGCCCCCACAGTTTCTCACTCAACACAATCCTTGATACATTCATCTTTCTGTTCGTTGCATATGAAGTGCGTTTCTCGTCGTTTTTCGACCGCAAGCTTACATTTGGATCGCACACTGCGCAATGCCCGCAGCGCTCGAACCCTTTCTGCTTCCAGGCCACTTCGGCCTTCATTTGCTTGATGACATTGTCATGTGGACCGCCTTCTCAACTCACCGTATTTGCCCGGCGGAAGCGGCGAAAAGTTCTATGCTGGAGCATAGACCATTGTAGTCTGTTTTGACTATGTTGTTGGGCGAGATATTGGACGTTGCAAGATATGGACAATATGGAGGCAAGCTGCGTCTTTCATGTCAAGGTTGGAACATTCAATCATCTTGAACAAAGCAAAATCTGCCATATGACTGTCAATAAAATGGGAATAGTTAAGTTAACTGTACAACATGACATGATTTTTAGTGTCAGTTTCATGTAATATCCCAGGGATCCTTGGAGATATATATCAGCAGACATCCTTTCTCTCGGAAGAATGTCTTATTTCAATTTCACAATCATGATATCTAGTGTGTCGTACACCTCAATTTAGCCTAGTAAACAATCAAACAACATCGGACAGACTTATTGCAAATTGCGGGATGGTGGTATACACCTGCAACGTGCATTTATATGCAGTAGGATTCATCTTGAGTAAAACATACATGCTGGCTGCTATTTATTCCATTTTGACATGAAGCTAACTATATATTCCTCAGGACTTCGCACGTCTTTTCGTTATCATCTTTCTCGCCTATTCCTCACCACCAAATCAATGCTACACAAACACCTCAGCCAGGTAACAGTGGAACTGAATTGAGCCTATCAATGGGCGCATCTTGCAATATGTCGCACATTGGCACACAACAAGAATGCAGACACCAGTTAGTCCACCACGACGCTGCCAATGCAGCCACCAAACATATGACCCAGGATGCACATTTGAAAACTGTCTGTAAGACCGGAAGCAGTAAAAATACAAAACAGCATGCAATGGCATGTGAGTATATCTAGAGGGTGGTAAACAGCCATCGACTGACCATCTACGGGGCAGCTGGTGTACGTAGAGAGCTACTTGTTCAATTTATCGCTGCCCATGATGGGAAGCCTCCATGGTCCACGAAGGAATTTGTTAGCACAGTCCGCGAAATCCAACATTATGATGTTGTCAACTCTGGGATTTTCCCAGACGAATTTAGTGATAAGCATCCCGGCGAGTGGAAGAAACTGGCTTTTAGCACACTAGAGGAGGCTACAGAGGCGTATATCGTTGAGGTACTAAACGAATCATATTGATAGAAGCAGCAATCAATTTCTTGTAGGTTTTCAACATGTCTGCTACTATGGCAAGGCAAGGAGGTCGGGTCAAGCTGCAACAGTCAGACATGTGCCTGGCCTTGAATATGACCAAAATTGGCCAAAGGAGGGTAATTGCACTCCGAAATAGAGGAAACGCAATATGTGATAACGGAACCTTGTGCTGAAGTCTGGGAAGAGAAGAAACTGGTAGTTGGGTTTCCTGGGAATAAAGAGTTAAAGCCTGTGATGGAAAGACACCTGGCAATCCTTCGTCAAAACCACCCGGATGGATGTCTTTCTTGCCAATATGGCACCGCCAAGAATCCGCAGAAACACTGGAGACTCATGGGAACAGGTGCACCTCCGCCAGACCGACATAGACAGCCGACTCCAGAGCCGATGCCACCTGTTCCCGGATCGCCACCCATGCCACCTGGTAACAATGCCAGAGCTCAACGTTCCCAAATTGGCAATTCGCCGTATTCACATACTTCATACTCCCGTGCTGGATTTTTTACTCTTGATGCCTATGCCGAGGATGGCCCGTACGATACCAATTTCGATCCTGATATGCTGACTGATGAAGGAACATCCCCTGGTCATTACACTATCCGCTTCGTTATAATGCAGCTAACAGCCATTTGGATGACCAGAGGAGCCTATTAAGCGAAACTGCAAGTGATGACAAGCAGTGATCGAAAGGAACGGGATTTTGGAGTGTATTATTATCTACAATTAGCGGACACTGTGAAGTATATTTTAGAGGATATATTTCTGTGTATTATTAAAGAACAATGTAGTGATCAAGGACAAAGCAAATGAAAACACTAGAAAGGCTGCCAAAACAATGTGAATGATAGACTATGCCAAATTGAATAAATATATATTGTGGATATGCCCGTGGCAGAATAAGCGCCAAAGTAGCGTCAGTAATTTTAGTTCATGTAAGTCTGGTAATTAAAGATTGATTTGGTTGTGGTTATACATAATCGAAGCATTGGCTGCCTTTATAGGCAAAAATCATAGCCACACAATCCCTACCCCAGCTTGAAAATGAGCGTCAATGGAGCATCAAAGATTTTTGGTCTTGTAAGCAAGGTCATTGTAAAGTGATTTCATTAATGTGTAGCATAACCGTTGTATTGGCTGCCTTTATAGGCAAAACGGTATGCAACACAGTTACTGCCCCATTGTGAAAATCAGCATCAACCAAGCGTCAACAATTCTTGGCTTTGCATCTTGGGTTATCTAAGGGTTGATTTGTGGTAATAATTCATAGACAATGTATTGCCGGCCTTGTCAGGCAAAACAATCTGTGAGATGTTCATTACCCCATCATGAAAATGATCGTCAACGCAGCATCAACCAATTTTAGTCTTCTTACTCAGCTAATTACAAAGTTATCTGGGAGTGGTTAGGCATAATGGATGTAATGGCTGCCTTTAGAGGCGAAAAAGACAGTGACATGGTCATTGCCCCACTCTGAAAACCAGCATCAACTGAGCATCAAAGATTTTTGGCTTTGCATCCTGGGATATTTAAGTGGCGATTGGTTGCAGACATCCATCAAGGAGGTATTCGCCACCTTTCGCATCCAAAGCAACAGTGACACACTCCCCGCCCCATCCTGACAATGAGTGTCAATGGAGCTTCAAAGATTCTTGGTCTTGCATCTTTGGTATTCTAAGTGTAGCTTTATGGCAATAATTCATATATCGTTTGATAGCAGCGTTTTCATCTTGAACAGTGCACGACATCTTTGTTACCCCATCTTGAATATGAGCTTCCACGGCGCGTTAGCAATTTTTGGTCCTATATATTGTGTAAACAATACATCGTGCGGATATATGAGATCACAACAGAACTATCGACCGCCTTTTTACTCCTAAACACAAGACACAAAAGCAAAAACATCCATTCCAAAATAACCGATGTTGCAATCTGCAAAGTGATCAATATGGTATTCCTGGATGTTAATCAAGCAATTTCGATCAAATACAAATATCAAATATCATAAAGCAAGAGCATTACATGAATCTACAGATGGACCTGCTGGATAACCCGCGGACAACCAGCCCAATTCAGATAGGTTGGGAGATGTCCGTCGAACCGTACCCAAATTGACAGTTTCGGTGTATTGACATCCCGAAGTGAGCCTTGGGTGACGGTTCGGTTCTGGCCCGGACCTGGACCCCAAGCACTGGTCCGGAATGGTCGCAATGACTAGACCTGCTGCTCGTGGTCAAGATTCTCGAGATTGCTTAAGGTAAGTCCAATAACTGAATTAGAGACAATATTTACTAACAAACTTCAAGTCAGTGATGTCATACAACCCATAGAAGGAGCGGTCGATGCGCAATTGAAACCCGAATCATTGACAACCGTCATGCTGCATTAATCCATGCATCCAACCACACAACTCTCTGCTCAGATCTGCTGCACATGGTCGAGATTTTGAAAATGTCTTATGGCATGTCATGGAAGTCGAGGAGTATGAGCTCGAGAGGGCATCGTGCCAAAGTCGGGCTATACATATATATAACTAGTCAATGGATTTTTATAACGTAAATTGCCGGCCAAAATCGCTGAAACTCGATGGACCAACGTCATTCATTCTCTAGATGATGTGTACAGTGGTGGCTAAGAAAGTGAGAAGTCTCGAAGCTTTTGGATGCAAATGCATATACATAGAAACTATATATTGGCTGTCAATGATGACTATGCATTTTGCGTACAATTGGTGAGCGCCCATAACTGTTAGTATGTCTCTAAGGTGAGCGTCAATGGAGAGTCAACGATTTATAGTCTTACTTATTCAGCAATCAAAGGTCTGCATAGGCGTATCCATCCACAGAGGAAGTATTGGCCATCTTGATAAGTAAAAAGGCAAGTGATACGCTCATTGTCCCATCCTAGAAATGAGCGTCAACAGAGCGTCAACGATTTTTGGTCTTGCATCTTGGATAATCCCAGGGCTGTGCGCCAGCATCAACACCTAATCCCAGTATGGGCCACCTTTATGTGTAAAAATCCTAGTGACGATATCGCTATTACCTCCTAAATATGAGGGTCAATGGATCGTCAATGTTTTTGGGTCTTGCATCTTGGATAATCAAATGGCTATGCAGCAGTGTTATCCCATAATGAAAGTATTGGCCGCCTTTATCAGCAAAAATGCTAGTGACAATATCACTACTACCTCCTAAAAATGAGCATCAATGGAGCATCAACAGTTTTTGGTCCCGCATCTTGGATAATCAGAGAGCTATGCAACGAATTTAACCCATAATCAAACTATCCGCCACCTCTTTCAGCAAAAACGATGGTGACGATATTGCGACCACCTCTTGAAAATGAGAGCCAACGGAGCGTCAGCAGTTTCTGTGGGGGCTCAGCAAGCTGGACAGCAATGAACTGCACTGCATCGTTCCTAAATGGTGTGATTAATGGTCAGTCTTCACTGTATGTCCCTGTATTCAACTTCACATATATGCATGCCATGTCTCACAGGCCTGACTTTTGTCTTGCTTGCAGCTCTGAAGTCAATATTTAAGAACCAGCTTTCTACTTTACCATAATGTCTCTTTTGACAGTCTCTCAAGTTGAAATGCACAGTTTTCAAACTCCTACCGCCATGTTGGATTCAAAATCTTTAATTACCTCATTGCTAGAGGTTATGATATCTTCCAAAAATGAATGTGTGTTTATTTGTGATTGGAGTGACCTTACTTATCAAATCATCTTTGATGCCTGGTGGGCTTCACTGAATGTGGGCTGGAAGCAATCTTTTGGTTGGAATAATTCTAGACATGTGCCTTCATGACGTTTCTATTTACTCTGCAGAATTGAGGAGACCGGAAGCCCTGGCACCATGTGTATCGTGTGTCATCAAGTTCTCAGCCATCCATCAGAACATGGGACCCACTAAATGGGTAAACACTTGCTGGCAAAAGTGCTCATCGCAAAGTGTAACCACTTAACAGAGTCGGAAGTTACAGAATTCACTAGTTCAGCAGTTGATGAAACAGCTTTGGCCATACTGAAGATTCAAGGAAGTCGAAGAATTCCAATTGTAAGTTAGCAATGGAAATTGATATTTCACATTTAGGTTCTATGTATACTTACTGAATTGACAGACAAAACGCTCCAAACTTGCAGCGAAAGACTTTGATTCTGCTAAATTTCCCCAAGACACCTGGGATCGCTACCTCATGTTAGGATTTGTTTTGGCTCATATTCCATGGAACGCTAGATCAAACCTCGAGCTATGACAGTCATACCATGCATCAATGATCGAGTTGTTGTGTAAGGGCACGTATGCCTGTGTTTGGCCTCATAGGTACACATATGGTAATTATAGGAACACGGTTGCAAACGTGGATGCAAGTGATAGTGGATGTAGATGTCTATAGGTAAGATCATCACTAGAGATCTAAGTCTCGTGGCAAGTCGACTATATAGAATGGCCGTTGCCCGGCCCTGGGTCACGTGCCACCGTTACAGTATCCCCCTCTTCAGGTGCAGACCTCCTGGGCTGCAAAAGCCAGTACAATAGAACAGAATGAAAGGGAGTAAACAAACACTTGTTCGATGTACGCAATCATACGAGCCCGTAGGTTCCTCCCCCGATCAGTACCGCTCAGGGTGCCCTTTTGGCGGATTCAGCGCACGGGGAAACTCCACCTCTATTTGACTGTGATCTGCAGGTGGTAAAGACCTGTGCCGACGCCATTTGTACTGGCCCGAGATCCAAAGGAGTAATGAAGTATGGAGAGGAGAAAAGATACCAAAGAAACGAACGCCCAATTGATACCTTACGTCCAGTCCTGAGTTCCGAAACTCTATTGACCCATTTCCTCCCGTCTTGAGTCTGGGACCTCAATTCCTCCTTATCTCCACGCCCGAACTCATACAGCATCCGACGTGCCATCCAGTACCGCACTTGTAGTTCGTGTATCTCGGCGTAGGTCATTGTTGGAATTTGTCAGGGTGATAGAGCTTCCGCTCATGGCTTGGGATCGATGGGAGCTTTCGCTGCCGGCATCAGTCATAGCCATCAATCGTATACGTCAATTGCATGTAGTCTCCCTCATAGACACCTAACACGTAAGTTTCTCTAAAATGGTTATACTGACCAAGTTCAAGCACGCCAGCGCTGTCTGACATCTATGCATAGCTTCCACATGCTCTGCAGAATATATCTTGCAGCCGGTAGTCATCGGTAAGTGTCATTGACTCAGATACTGCTTGACTGGGCCAGTCGTCATTGGAAGTCCGCTTCAGTGACCATCAGGTCGACTTCTTGGTTTTGCTCTCGAGAGGCGGCTCCAGTAGGATGTTGGTCGACTTCGTAGACTTGCCGGTGGACTTCTCCGCAGAGTTGTCGGTCGACTACTTGTAGATTCGTTGGTGCCTGTCTTGGTAGACAGCCTGTAGGTGGGCTTTTGACTTGTCAGTAGGACTTGATCGTGTAGACACGGCTATCTCCCTCTTTTGACATTTCGTTGCTACGTCGACGACTTCTCCATCAGATTGATTGTCGATTGCTATCGTGGCTCGGTAGCAGTGTAACTTCGATCTCCAAATTGATATTTGGATTCATTGGTGATTCGATATGTAATTCAGTTCAAACTATCTTCCTTCGGCTTTGGTCATCCTTCTGCGTCACCTGCTGTCCAGTGACTATCCTGACTTGCTCTGCCTGTTGACTAACTGTCGTATGAGACGTCACAATGCGCGCAATCTCGACGTCATTGCAACGGCTATGCCTCATCGTGACTTGTTATGACTGTTGACTTAATGTCGTATGAGGCGTCCCATTGGGCTCAATCTCGACGTCATTGCAACAGTGCGTTGTCGTGACTTTGGGCAATGATGTGGGCTTTCGCTCCTGGCCTCGTCATAGCCGGCGGTTCTCATGTGACTCGCTGGCGACCATTTGAGGATGGTAGAATGCGGCAATTGCATCAGCATGGCACTATATCATTGATCCATATCTAACATGTAAGCTTCACACTGGGTGGTCATACTCACCACGATAGGAGCGCGCTTCTGCTCTCAGAAAGCCCCTTTGTAAATTGTATATGTAGATCTCGCCATCTCTCGATGCTGTATTCGGTAGGGTCTCAGTGGACCGCTGTGGCCATCACTGTAGGCAACTTCAGTAGAATATCCGTTTGTTTCTCAGTAGTCATTTGGTAGGCCTCTGGCAATGCGGTTTGTCATTCAGTTCAGTATGCCATTCGGCGATAGGTTTTGATCCTTCAGTATGTAATGCAGTATGCATCGCGGTCAGTGGCTTGGTACAGTAAGGCTTCCGGTAATTCTCTCGATCTCCATGTGAAGTCCTTCAGCAGTGATATCCGTTGCTGTGAGATCTCAGTCATCAACCGTTGGTAGTTATCTTGACTGTTTGTCGGGATGTCATTCGGTAGGCTATTCAGTACGCTTGGTGGTCATATTCAATCTCATTCGGGACCAATTCGATAGCCAAATCCTGGACGTTCAGTATCGCGTTCGGAACTGCTTCGGTTACTATATTGCACTTGGTTGGTATTTCGTTCGGAACTGCTTCGGTAGCCATATTGCACTCGTTCGGCATGGATGAGGCTCGTTTGACGTGTCATCTCTCTGCTACATTTTCAGGTCTACTGGACGTCCTTCGTATGCTAGGTGAACATATCGTCTCAGATTGCAGGGTGCGCTTGCTGGATCTCTTCGGGGGTGCTTGATGAATCATCTGTAGGTGTGTTTGCCATCAGTTGACTCCGTGTGCTTATCGTCATCCTCTGAGGCCGCTAGTCAATTCATATGTAGGTGTGCTTGCTGTCACTTGACGTGGTTGACTGATCGTCATTCTCTGAGCCCACTAGTCGATTCATGTCCAGGAGCACTTCTGGTACAAATTTTTTTTGCCGTAGGGGTTGCAATTCCGATACGGTCAGCCCCTTCTTTTAACAGTCGTTGCTCCACCGGCTACTAATCTCAGATCGCTTGGTTGGGAATATCGGTTGGAAGGGCTTGATTCGGAAGTCGATTGCATTGGTCAATTGTCATCGTAGTTGTGCAGCTCGGGATCCCCGAGACTCTGTCAGGATCTTATTCAGGTGTATTCTTGGTATTGTGACTTCGAAACAGATATGGCAATGTATTTGATATTGTAATCGGCATTGTAATCGGCATTGTAATCGGCATTGTAATCGGCATTGTAATCGGCATTGTAATCGGCATTGTAATCGGCATTGTAATCGGCATTGTAATCGGCATTGTAATCAGCATTGTAATCTCTGCTGTACGGCACTTGATCTGGTTACTTGAATAGTGGTCGGGATTGTACTCGGTACGGCAAGGCAGCCAGTACATATATTTCGTGTATGTCGCCATGGTCAAAGATTGATTGTCATCCATCTCCAAGCATCTCCGGGATGGGCATATTGGCGCTCGTCAGTCCAATTGAAATAGACTCAATGATAGCTTCTTGCAGGGACGTTGTGCCCGGGCTTCCAATTGCTTCATAAGTCTTCGGTGTTCCACAGTGCGCTGTTCACTCTCAATTGTCATTCGTCCGTCGGGAATATCTCCGAACTCCTCCATCTATGTGAGCCAAAGAATCATGAAAGGATGGAAGCGATGGAAGGGATTATCCAGGAGTCCTTGTCATTGACAGTTTGCCCAGACAGGAGCCAAGCCCGGCTGTCTGGTCACTTCCTTCGGGTCTCGACAAGCCAGTTGCAGTCATTCAAGTGTCTCCTCGGAGGGGCTCCTCTTCAGCAACTCCTGCCGCTGTTCCCTGCTCGTCGTGTCCAGCGCTTGGGTCTGTATCACCTGGTGAATCCAAGCCGATGGCTTCCAAAGTCGCTCCCAGCAGCCCTATGCATTCCCCAATCTGTAGTGTAAATGCTACAACAACTTTATCGCTAGCTAGAAGATTGTCGAATGCGGTCGCTCCAAGTGTCTGAATACCCGGACCGCGCCCCAGAAGCTGGTAATTGACGTTATGGTTATCAGTATTAGGTTGTGAGACCTTCGATGCCACTGCCATAATCATCGGTATCATTCCTCTGCTCCACTCGCACTCGGTGATCGCAGGGAGTGAATCGAGCCCAGTCGATGTCAGGATTCTATTTGGGAAACCATGGTAAGCCAAGTACTGAATCGTACGCCCGCATTGGGATAACTAGCACGTCTGATCTGTCTACCGGTGCATGATAGTCCCAGTACTGGACTGGGATCCGCGTCTTCCAGCTGGCTTTTGCATGTTGGATCACACCTCTGGTCTTGGCGAGGGTGGCAATGAGTGCCACCTGATGCAATATCCCGAGTCACTTGAGAAGCCTCACTGTCATAAAGATTCTTGTTGCATCGCAGTCGATAATAGTGCGTAAGCATTGCATCTCGCCCCTGCTGTCCGGTATTGTACTTTTTCGTCCAGAGTCGGCATTATTGCCTGCGGCGCCAATGCCGCCAATAGTTTGTGCTTGACGAGTGTCAAAGGATCGTTGGCGCTTGATTTGTCGATTGCCACCATTGTCGTTAATGCGATTGCAGTCAAAGATCATTCATACGGTAGGTGAACATCGATTGTCCATAATACTTGTGCTCTGAGAGGTCATCCTAGTCCTGGTAGTCATTGTAGTCGTTGTAGACGGTTTGCCAAATTGTGTTGGTCTTTGACCATACATACACTTCACGCTGCACAATGTATCGCCTCAATGAAGGGAAAACTTTGCATGCTGGATGTCATTCAATCGTAGGGTGTCTTCTCCGTAAGTGCAATTGCTCATGCAGACGGTCCTGGTGGTAAGAGTGCTCGATTCATAGACAGATCCTCCTCCATAGGTATTCATAGCTCGAGTAGTGTATCCGTAGGTATAAGTAAAATACTTCTCCAAGTGGGCTTCTTTGAGGTTGCTAGAGCTGTAGGTGTACATGCACACTGAGATAGGTGTATCTCCCTCAATTGGAAGAAATGTAGTTGTGACTGTCTCCGTCCATTGTAGGTGCTTGGACTGGTGACCATGCTCAATTGGCTTGTAGGAATGGTCTTGTACTCGTGATCATTGTCTTCGATGTTGGCGGCAGGCCTTGTGCACTATTTGGTCTCTCAGCTCTATAGGTTTCCGCCATGAATTGATGCATTCTGGAGTGCCGTCGCAAGTTCTCCGGTGTCCCATGGTCGATTGCAGCCATCGGAAGAAATTGAGGTCATCGTGAACTCATCTGGATCGATCGTATGTGATTTTTGTCATTGGCTGAGTGGTGTCCTGGATTTGGGATAATAATTGTCTTCAGTGCCGGTGGCGTTCCTTGAGCGCCAATTGGTCTCTGATCTCTACTTGGCTGCCATCAGGCACAATTGAGTGATGGAACGGTCAACAGTTCATGCTTCGCAGTAATGATTGTTTGATATATCGTTTTAAAGACAGTACTCTCAATGGTGGACTTGATGGTGTCGCGTGTCAGAAAAGGGGTAAACTCGTCAACTCGTAATCCCATGAGCGAAACGTATCCACATACTGCCCAGGCAATAAAGATGTAAGGGCAGGTATGCCTGCGTTCGGCCTCATAGGTAGACGTATCGTAATTATAGGAATCCGGTTGCAAACGTGGATGCGAGTGACAGCAGATGTAGATGTATATAGGTAAGACTATTGCTAGAGATCTAAGTCTCATGGCAAGCCGACTATATAGAATGGCCGTTACCCGGCCATGGGTCACGTGCCACTGTTGCATGTTGCAGCCAGCTGCCAGCACACTGAGCGACATTTGCCGGAGGGGATATACACTGACATTGGATGCAAACACGAAGCAATTGCCGTCAAGTAATAAACTGAGTTTAGCTTTTGACGGGTTGTGATCAACGATCAAACTAGTCATAATGTAAGTCATTGCTTGCTATATGGGTCGAAATTGGGCATTGCGAGAAGTATGACTCGATTTCGATGACGTTGTTAGTCACTCGTTTTTCTATATCGAACGCTAATTAAGGATACTAGGTCAAGGGTCAACATACTGGGGCACCGCTAGCCGTACATTTGAATGAATTTATTGATCGTTTTGAGCTTACTGATGGCTGTTTACTTGGAATTGCAACTGATAACGCTTTGTCAAATTACTCGATGACTGGCAAATCACAATGAACCCTTGAGGCCTCCGGAATCGAGTGGCCTGCATTGAGAAACCACATACCATGCATGGCGCACGTCATTCATCCTGCTCAAGGTGCATCCATGAGCAGTGTGGGTGTAAAAGGCTGCACCAAGTCTTGGGAAGCCCATGAGCGCGATCAGCAAGTTTGAGAGAATGAAAGCATAGACATTGGGATGAGTCAAAGACTTCGAAAAGAGGGCAATGCTAGAATCAACAAAGTGTCGGCTATGAGAGCAGGTTTAGCAAAGATCATTGAGAAAGTATGTATTTGAACATATATTGAACATCCTGAAACTGACCTTGATATAGTACCAAATGCTTGCAGTATCGATTACGCTGACACCTGGTCGTCGAAACAAGTTCATTGACTCTCTAAAAGCCAAACTACAAATTGAAGTACTACTTATTATGGATGTTAAGACCCGGTGGAATTCAACAGTGGTGTTCATGAAGCGTGCCTACAGATCACATGAATTCACCTGCTAGTTGCTCAAAAATCCAATATAAATTGATTACCGGCCACTCTTCACAATACAGGATGATTGCACCATCGTCAAGTATGTCATGGAGGTTTTGGGCCATTCCAGTACTGGACGCTGTGGATGTTGAAAAGGCATACGCGTACTCTGCATCATGTTATCACTGTACGCAATGACATGTTCGATCATATGGATTGTGTTATGTGAGTTCTGGCTAAGAAGAAGAATCAATGGAAGTAAGACTGAGACTTTGCTGTGAAGTGTGCGCGTGAAAAGCTGTCCAAATATTGTACTGATGTAACTCCTACGATGGGTATGCTTCTCGTTCCAGGACACATCCTTGAATCTTTCCGGCAGGTGCGATTGTTCAGAAAGTGGGACAAGGGAATGGATATCAATCCTAAGGACGAGACTACTTCTATGACTCTATACCAGGAGGCATTTCCAAAGTATGTGGAGAATGAACACAGTGCCAAACCTGGACATCTGCCCATCATTTAACATCAAAGCGTACCTAGCAACCATCCGTTCTCCTCTGCAATGGCTTCCATATCTGGTCAAGCCACCTAGGATGCATTTGATTTGTCCCACGCTGATGAGGGATACTCGATGACTAAAGATGTTGCCAATACGAAACCCGGACAAAGTGATGACAGTGCACGTGTACTGACAGCCAGGAGACTCTATTTGAATCCACTGCGTGTGCTACTCCAGAGCTGGTGGTACATTAATGTGAATTGTAATGATTACCATTCTAAGCATATGGTGATTAGCAGTACATTCCGGATCGCGGATATCCCAGACTGGTGGCGTCAGCAAGAGGAAACGGATTCAAAGTATGCCCCTCTCTCTAATGTGGCAGGTGACATATTCGTGATCGTACCACATTGTCTCGTAGCGGACGCCAGTATTTTCCTTGGGCAGGATGTGATCGGCTGGAGGCAGTCAAAAACTACCGGCGAGACTCTTCGCTAGTGTTAGCAACGGTTCCATAATTGGAACCGGCCGCTTTTATAGGTCTGCATGGTAACGGCCTTACCACATTAAAAGTCGATGATTTTTTTAGTGAACTGCCCAATTAAGTCTATCAATCTTCATCTGACGATTTAGGGCTTGGTATGTGAAATATGCAGCTTTGCGTGGCACACCTTTTGGCCTTCTCCGATTTTCGATATCTTCAAAACTCAGCAAGCAGTGGCGCAAATACATCATGTTGGGACCAGAAATGACTGTATTTTCGAAGCCGCTTGCTGAGTTTTAAAGATATTGATCATTGGAGACCACCAAAAGATGCGCCATGCAATGCTGCATATTTCACATACCATGCTCTAAAATTTTTACTCAATATTGTTGAACTTAATTGAGGGAACCGTTTCGAAAAACCGGAACTGAACTGGCCCGTTCCGGATTTTTTTGGAACTACTATAGTAGAAACCGTCCAAAGATGGAACAGTTGCTAACACTACCCTTCGCAAACATGTCGTAATAAGGCAGTTTGCTCGAGCTAATACCAGGTTATTGGCAGGCGATGACCAGCATTGGATACGACAAATTCAGATACTGACTTGGAAATGAAGCAAGAGGCAGAGCAAATGAAAATGCACAGAATGGCCAAGGTCCACAACTCTCTGGAGATGTGGCAGGGCAGCCAAAACCTACTTGCTACACAGAAGGAATCTTTCACTGAAAACAAGTAAATGACTGCCATGGGATACATTTCAGGTACTGGATAGATCGTCAAAGCATCCTGTTGAAACTTTCAACAAGATGGTGCGGCTGCATTTAAATTGTCAGAAAAATCACCTTTGCCACCAGCATAGTCTGCAAAGCACCTCCCTGGAGGACAAACTCAAGTATTGAATGTCCGCCCAATCAAACAAATAGACCGCCATCCTGCGTAAAGTGTTGAGGATGGTGCACCTGACAGCATTTCTGACACCGAAAATTGGCTTGACTGGAATGAGGACTTTGATAATCCAAATGACAGCAAAGTTGACTGGGAGGCGGACAATGAATCAGACATAGAGCTAGATAATAGCATCGAGGATTGAGAAACCCCTGAGCAGCGGCATGAGAGTTGCTCACAGAATGTTCCTGGATTGATTCAGGCAACACAGCGGTCCCAGAACAAGGCCGAAACTGTGTTGATGACGGTCAATACAATGTAAACAAGGAGGAATATGAGGATCAAGAAAAAGTTGGCCAGAATGAGTCACGGTATTTCCACCAGGTTCTGTATGTAGTTTAACCGAGAATTTCATTTGGAGAAATATTCTGAGAGAATATTATGCAGTTGCCTATGAATATTGGTTAATAAACAGAAGTATAGCGGGCAAACTGAATTATTTGGCAAGATGTATATATTTGAATAGAATGAGAGTGACCAGTGCAAGTAGATTACTGGGCACGGCTTTGCCAAAGGGTCAAGTCTCAATCAGGCAGAAAGGCAACCAATAAGTTCAAATAATTTTGAATGCATTTATTGATGGCAGGGGATTTTGAATGCAGAATACATCAAAATGAGCTTCAATGGAGTGTCAACGAATACTGGTCAAGTAAGAACGTTAATCAAAAATTGATTTAGTCATTGTTATATATACTCATTGTATTGGCTGCCTTTATAGGCAAAAACCAAGCTACATGCTACCTGCCCCATTTTGACCATGAGTGTCAATGGAGCGACAACAATTTTCGGTTTTGAATCTCGGGTAATCTAAGTGGCGCATCATTGCAGTCATCTATAAACTGGGAGTTGGCAGCCTTTATAGCCAGGTAAGCAAGCGATGTTCCTGTGACAGCCTCCCAGACAATCTCAACGTAATTCAGGTTCACTACTGCAACTCAGTTATCCTGAGCGTTTTAGCCTATAAAACCTGTCACAACTTTGTAAATAGTCATTAATGGCCACATCACGCTTTGATTAACCATAATGCAAAGCCAAGAAATGTTGATGCTCCATTGACACTCATTTCAGAGATTGGGCAGGGAGCGTGTCGCTTTCTCTTTGGCCTACAAAGGTGGCCTTTACTATGCTTATGCATAACAACGACCACGTCACTTTTTAATTACCTGACTTACAAAACTAACAATCATTGACGCTTTGTTGATGCACATTTTACGACATAGTAGCGATGTCGTAACTGGTGTTCTTGCTCATTCAGGCGGCGAATACTTCCAGAACACATTACCACAACCAAGGCTCGGATCAATTACCTGACTTACAAGACCAAAAATCGTTGATGCTATGTTGATGCTCATTTTCGGAATTGCGCCAGGAGTGTGTCGCTTTCACTTTTGCCTATGAGGGCAGCCAATCCGTCATTTATGAATGTCTACAACCAATTGCCACGCAGAGTAAACATGATGCAAAGCCAAACATTGTTGACACTCCGTTGATGCTCATGTTCAGAATGGGGCAGGGAGTGTGTAGCTTTCTCTTTTGCTTATAAATGCGGCCTATAACACATTTATAAACGTCTGCATCCAATGGCCACTCGGCATACCGAAGATGCAAGACCAACAATCATTGATGCAATGTCGACTCTTACTTTTAGGATGGGGCAGGGAGCTTTTCTCTGTTGTTCTTGATTATACAGACGGCCAATACATCAGAAAAGCACAATGACGTACCAAAGTCAATATTTTGCAATCAGCAGTACGATAACTGAACTTGACCCTGAATAGAGAAACCCGAAAACAAGATCTGGGGATTGGGACCGACAGGTCTAGCCAATGCTGTCAAAACCCGCGGGTTAATGGGTAAGGGTCCAGGTTTGGCCCTGCACAAAGCAGTGGGTCAGGTTTGTGGACGGGTGTGGAACCGAACTGAACCGTTTTCGTTGTCCGAACCCGGACCGCTGGCAGGTTACCTGGACTGGGTGCTAGAACCTAAGGCAGGGCACTGAACTATGTCTCCGCGATGGATACCACTGCTGTTTGTCACCAATAATCCCGCCGATGTCGTTCTTTGCCATATTCACCTCCTTTTCAAGGGTATTTCCACACACAATGGACAGCGGTAACCCCATTACAACTTTCTCCGTCAGCAATTTGCATATCATCGATGCTGCCACTGAGGTGAAAGTCTCGTCAAGACCCATTTCATCCACCACCGCTGCCCCTGGCATATCAGAATCCCAAACCCACCTTCTCACAATCAACCAAATGGCCCAGACCTGGTGTGCCTGACATTTGGTTCCGGGCAGGCCTGGAATTGAATCCTTGTGGCCTGGAACAGGGTCATCTGTTGATTGATGAATAGGATAGGCATTCAGCAGCCTGATCACCTAATCAAGACACTCATGTTCAAATTCATTTTTGGTAGTATTGAGAACAGTGGTCAATTCTGAACTGGTATTATCTGGATCGAGGACCTCCTTGCCCTCCACTTGCACCTGAATCCCTCTTGCACCTTGGTCGGTCTTCTTCTCATTCTCAATGATCTCTGTCAGTTGCTCCAGGGTAAGTTGAGCTGATCGGCTCATACTATGGCGCTCCAGAATTGCATCACGATGTTAGGTATTTCACAGACAAGCATCTGGACCTAAAAAATATGTGGAATATAATCAATTCTATTCACTCAATCAGATCTTACATTAATACAACTGTCAGTCTCTATCCTACCAGCCTCCTCATCCACCACTGTTTCGTTTTCATCGGATCCCTCCAAAGTCTAAGTATACCGATCAGCAGTGGGGCATTACTAACCATATCAAGGCTACTGGGGATTACCTTGGCCGGTCTAACTACGTGATCCACAATATCCTTCCCAGTAGCTGCGTTCATTTCTACCAAAAGTAGTTGCAAATTGTGCCCCAGTTTCAACTTGAAGGCATTAGAAAGGGAACTGTCGTATGTAATCCAACCATATAGAGGGTCATTCATCATTTGCCCAGGTGCGTATAATCCCATATACTCTCTGTCCAATTCTTCCTGAGTCGAGTTGAATATGTATATCGCTGTCAGGCAGTACAGTTCTTTCATAGAACAATTTCTTTCGATGAAATCAATCGGCTCCTCCCAGTGCCTCACATCTGTGTACGAAGCTTGGAGTTGATTGCTGGATGTCTGGTCATTTTCGCCGTTCAGCACTCAACAAATCACAACAATGAGACTTGTATTTCGCAACTTGGGGAGGATACCTCTGACTTTTTTGCCCTTGAGTTCTGCCAAATCCGTAACCAGTCGCTTGTTGCCTCGCTGTCCATGCTTCCTTACCTCCCGAACCATGTTTGCGCATTCCTTGAAAACCATCTTAACCCGCCGTCGCCAAATCCATTCAGCATTATCAACACTCTCCAATGACAATCAGTGGTCGAATGTCAGCATAAAATTTGCAACAGCCGTTTCCCAGTGCAGGGTTCCATCTCCAAGCTGTTTCAAACAGTTCTGTCCCCGGATAATGGAGTGATCCTTAATCTCCAGAAACCCAGCCACCCATACTTTCTTCCACTTGTTAACAGTACTAAAGTTGGGCTGCCCCATGCTTTGTGGAAATGGCTTCAAGGAGAGTCATGATTACTTCAGGCTGATTGGGGCTCGCCCTGTGGCACCACACAAGTCCGACAAATCGTCTCTCTGATAATCTGCATCGTATTTGTCATAAGAAATATCTGGTAATGGGGGCAAATTGGCAATCCCTGCAACATCTGTCCTGCGTGGTTCCGCATCCAGCTGATATTGTTTCGTTGGGAAGCTGATAGGGTATATCCTGGGTGTGCCGCTAAGTTGTCCTCGGGCAGTAGAGGTGGACGATATCAGCCAAATGACTGGAGTGTTTCCAGGCGGTGCTGGATGCACCCAAGGTGTGCCTGGAGATGATGGCCCATGTCCTGTGGATTGCTGAGGGGGGAACGTTTGAGGTCCACCATAACCTCTGTGGGGGAAATCATATGCTTGCCATGATGGCCCATGAATTGGATATCCTTGGGTAGCACCAGCGCTTGGCTAATAGCTTGGTGTCATGTCAATAGGGCAGGGTGGTAGAACTGGGGAGCGCGTGGAAATGGTGGCAACCAAGGCAGGTAACTATACCCCAGTGGTGGATGAATTTGATTTGTGGGTTGCCCTAATTGAGTGTCTTTGCTTGGTGTATTTCCAGCATTATTATCTGGTGCTCCCACATTGTCATCTGGGCATTGATGTGAGCCTAACAACCCACCAGTTGGGGCTATAATGGTTGTCTTCGGCAGAGATCCGTTCTTCGACATCATATCTGAACAAACATGATTGCAGTAAACACATTCTCAATTCAATTGGTCATTTCGAATGCAGCGGAGTATAGTTGAGAATATTGAAGGTAGCAGTGACCTTGGGCAGAATGAAGGCCTCTTATAGCCATCTTATTTGTCACGAACTGTGATGTTTCACTGGCTCTTTGATCCCATGAAAGCCAGGTGAGGAAAAGAAATCATAATCACACACGTCCCACCATTCTTTGTAATATGCTCGAATTCGTATACTGGGATCTTCAATAGAAGTTCACCTTTGTTCGGTTCATGACTGCAAAGGTCATAGATGGGATACCACATGATATATCCAGGAATCCAATATTAACTATATCCGGTTGGAATGTTAGCATGACTAGGCATGTTACACTCAAAATGTGTGTGTACAACCTGCACTTCATTCAATATGAGGCCTTGTTAGTTGAGCAGCAACAGTGATTGCTTTCTTTTCAACTGCATTGTGTAAACTTCGTTGTCTCCTGAGGATCGACCCACCAGTCAAGGATCGTGACTGAAAAAATCATCCTAGCAACCTATCAGTTCTCGATGATCATTGAGCGGGCATACAGCCAGCTAGGACACCTATCAATTCATTGGATTGAGCTGATGTTATCCGCTGCTTGAGGTTTGAGCATAGACGTAATCTGCACAATGCCACGATGACATAGTATACAATATGGCCGTTCATAGTACCACCTGATGACCAGTATTGATAGTTGGTTGCAGTGATGACAAAAGAAACTTTCTCTGGTAACAATTTTCAGTAGATAATGTGCAGCATTATTATGTGGGATTTTATAGATAATATCCTAGTTTGTGAAGAAAACTGATCCTGAGGTGAGTGTGTTTTACCCATCCTCTAACATTTGGTGGGGTGTGATGCAGCTTTGAAAGTGATACACTAACCTGAGTTAGCTTGCTTTGAAACAAATATCTTTGTGGCTCAAATCAAACAACATACCCGCTAAATAGTGTTGGCAACAGGTCCAGGTAACCCGCCAGTGGTCGGGGTTTGGACTGGAAGAACGGTTTGGTTCAGTTCCAGACCCTGTCTAAACCCTGACCTGGTGTTTCTTCGCGGTCCAAACCCGGCCCCGTACCTGTCAACTCGCAGGTTTTGCCGGGTTTGGCTAGACCCGTGAGGTCCAATTTCGGGTTTTGCATTTCGGGTTGTTCTATTTATGGTCGCATTCAGATGTCCTGCTGTTAATCGTAAAATATTAACAATGGTACATAGTTGTTTCTTTTGGATGTACTGGCCGCCTTTGTGATCAAAATATGTAGACAAACACTACCTGCCCCATCCTGGGAATGAGCGTCAACAATTTTAGGTCTTGCATCCTGGGTAATCTGAGCGGGCATTGGTTGCAGATAGTCATATCTGAGGAATTGGCTTCCTTTATAGGCAAATGCAGAAGCGACATGGTCCCTGCCTCATCTTGAAAATGAGCGACAAATGAGCATCAACAATTTAAGGTCTCGCATGTTGGGTAATCTAAGTGGCGCATGATTGCAAACCTCTATTAAGGAGGAATTGGCAGCCTCTCTAGGCAGATAAGCAAGCGACGTTCCTGTAACAGCCTCCCAGACTGTGACAACTAATTTCATTTCCAATGATGCACCAAAGAATTCATGACCGGTTTCGCCTAGAAAAACTGTCAGAACATTGTATATACACAATAACCGATGCATCGCACTTTGATTACCCATGATGCATAGCCAAACATCGTTGACGCTCTGTTGACGCCCATTTTCATAATAGGGCAGGGAACGTAGCTGTATCCCTTTTCCCAATAAAGGTGGCCAATACTTCGATTGTGCATAGTAATGACCAAATGGCTTCTGAATTACCTGACTTACAAGACCAAAAAACGTTGACGCTCTGGTGTCACTGATATTCAGAATGGGGCAGGGAGCGTGCGGCTCCGTCTTTCGCCTAAATAGCCAGCCAATACCACATTTATGAATGGCCGCAATGGATCGCCATGCAGATGGCCAATGATGCAAGGGCAAAAATCTTTGACGCTCCGTTGACGCTCATTTTGCAATGGGCGTATCCACAATATGTTATCGTTTAATTTGGCCTAGTATATCAGTAATGGTGTTTTGGCAGCCTTTGTACCGTCTTCATGTACTCTCTCCTTCATCAATACATTGTTCTTTAATAATACATATAAATATATCCTTTAAAATATACTTTAAAGTATCCGCTAATTGTAGAAAATAATACACTCAGAAATCCCGTTCCATTCGATCAATGCTCATCTCCACTGTCAGGTTCGCTCAATAGGCTGCTGCCGTCTGTGGAATGGATGTCAGCTGCATTACCACGCAGCAGGTAGTGTACTAACCAGTGGATGTTGCTTCATCTGTCAGCAAATCTGGATCAAAATCTTTGTCACACTTGTGATCCTTGGCATATGCATCAAGATTGAAAAATTGAGCACTGGGAAGAGGAGTATGTATAAACACATATCCAGGTGGCAAACATTCGATTTCGGATACGTGAGCTGCCTCATTGTCACCGGGTGGAACTGGTGGCGTTTTGGGTGGATGTGGCGTTGGTTCTGGTGTCGGCTGCCTGAGTCTCTCTGGTGGAGGTGCACATGTGCCTTTGCGTCTCCAGCATGTCTGGGGATTCTGTGCTGTGCTATTGTGGCAGGGAAGGCAGCCGTCTGTCTGATCTTCCCGAAGCATAGCCGGGTGACTTTCCATCGCAGCCTTCATATTGTTATGCCCTCAAAATTCAACTCCCTGCTTCGTCTCTTCTTGGACTTTGGCCCCAGGTTTCTTGATTAGAAATTGTGTTTCCTCCATTGCGGCGCGCGAAAACCCTCCTTTGGCCATTTTGGCCATATTGAAGTGCAGGTGCGTGTCAGACTGTTCTAGCTGTACCCAACCTCCTTGCCTTGCCATAATTGCAGACATGTTGAAAACCTACAAGAAATTCGTTGCTGCATCTACATATTAGATTCGACTATTGCCTCCAACATATACACTTCCGTAGCATCCTTTAAGGTGGTTAAAGCCTGTTTGGTCCACTCTGGGGGATTCTTATCACTGAATTCGTCCGTGAAGATCCCAGAGCAGGCAACACCTTGATGTTCGATGTCGAGGACTATGCGAACAAATTGCTTGGTCAACCATGGAGGTTTCCCATTATCTGCGGCTATAAATTGGTCACCCAGCTCTCTACGTACTCCAGCTGTGTGTTATATCATTAGTTGACGGCCTTGTACCTCAATAGGACTACACTTACATCCGATCGCATGCTGCTTCAGATTCTTGCTGCTTCCTGTGTTACGGACAATGTTTAACTGTACGTCCAAGGTCATATTTTTGGTGGCTGCATTTGCAGCATCGCGGTGAAGTGCGTGGTGTCTGCATTGTAGTGGGGTCTCAGCGTCTGGCATATTGGATGAAGCGCCCGTCATTCTGCTCGATTCTGCTCTACTCCTACTTTGCTGAGGTGTTTGTGGAGCCATGATTTGCTGCTGTGGAAGTGAGGAGATGATGATAACGAAACGAAGTGGGAAGTCCTGATGCAGATGATAACGAAAAGAAGTGGGAAGTCCTGAGGAATATACAGTTAGCTTCAAGTGAAAATGGCATGCGTAACAGCCAACTTGCTCGTTCTACACAAGATGAATCGTAATGCACATACCTGCCGGTTGCACTGGTTGCCAACTGTCCTGCGATTTGCACCAAGTCAGTCCGATGTTGTGTTTCTGTTTACATGGTTAAATCAGAGAGAACGACCGCCAAAATCTCATGTTTGTGACATTGAAATGGTACATTCTTCGACGGAAAGGACGTCTGCTGATGTTTGTCTCAAGAAATCGCTGGAATCTTACGTGAAACGGATGCTACAAATCATGTCTTCATGTATGGTTAGCATTGCTATTCCCAATGTAGTGACAGTCAAAAGAGAGATTTTACTTTGTTCAAGTCCATTAAGTGTACCAACCTCGACATAAAAGACACATCTTGCCTCTCTGTGGTCCATATCTTGCAACATCCAACATCTCGTCCATCAACGAAGTAAACACAAAATACAATGGTCAATGCTCCGAAAAAGACCCATTCACCACTACCGGCAGGCAGATATGGCAAATCGACAAAGCGCTCCACATGACGACGTCATCCAGCGAGTGAATGCAAGAGTAGCTTGCATGCAGAACTGGTCCAAGCCCTTGGAGCATTGCGCAGCTTGCGATCCAAAACGAAGTTTGCAGCGGGGAAACGACGAGAAACTCACTTCTTAAACAACGAAGACAAGGAGAGATGGATCGAGGATTATGTGGGAAGAGAGACTGCGGTGGCAAGAAAGCGAGTTGAGGACGCAGAGACAGTAATTGAGCAGGAGCAGGATGATATGAGAAATGCTGAAACGGCGGGGTTGACAACCACCAAGCCTGGAACAACATTTGAGGAGATGTTGAACGCCATCGGAGATAGTCTGAGCGACCTTGCAACTTCGGAAAATGGGGAGGATGGGGAAGACGAGGATGATGATGAAACAGATCCTGCGGGGGGCAAGCTTAGCAAAGATGACGAACCCGGCTGGGTGATGGGCACAATCTCTAAAATGGTACAGTATCGCATGGAGCATTATCGGCAGAAGCAGATGATGCTTCACGAATTGATGCAACCAGGCTGGGGGGACGCGGCCGACTACTGCTGCGAGAGGGATAAGAAGTACGGGACGACCAAATTCAAGGTTCCAGCGTTAGTTCAACCTTAAATGGCAGAGGATGCAGCATCATCTGCGCCGACGACATTTGGTGAGCCTACGGAGAGCCTTGATAGCGTCCCCGGAAAATTGCAAATGCCCCAAGTGACTTCTCGACCAGGGAGTAGTCATATGAGGCTAGATTTGCGGTGAGCGCAGACGCATGAATGCATTCTGTCCCTCCCGCCGGCCCCAATCCCCGATTGGTCACTCATTCAGGAATCAATGCATGTTGCACCAGTACACTTCAACCCCTGCATATCGCGTCCTAAGCTAATTACCATATAGAATTCAGATTATGACGAAGTCATGGCGACGGCTCCTGAGTTGCCGGAGGAATAAATAGCCATATTGCCATGTGTGACGATGTATCAATTTGAAATGCAATATGTGTACCTATTGTGCTACGTGTCAGCTTTTACTTGATTTCAGTGACCAAATTGTGAGACATGATAATTCGTCTGAGCATCTGCAACGGTTGGATAGGCCATGCCAATATTCTAGACTTCAGATCTCATTGATGGACGACCAATGAAAGTGATATTGTCCTGCCGGTTACTGTTAAGTTTGACAATTAAAACGAAATTCGAGACGAAACTCACTAACAAAATATAAGTCAGTGATGTCATACAAGTCACAGATGCAGCGGTCAAAGCGCAATGCAAAGCAGGATTAATGATAACTGTCATGCTGCATACGATCATGCATCCAACTGCATAACTCTCCGCGCAGACCTGGTGCACATGGTGGAGATGTTGAAAATCGCTTATGGTAGGTTATGGAAATCGCGGAGAATGAGCTGGATGAGGAAGTTGGGCTAAATATATGAAAAATGAGTGTACGGATTGATATGCGGTTAATTGCCAGCCGAAAGCGCTGGATCATGATAGGCCAACGTCATTTATCCCTCAGATAATGTGTCTAGTGGTTGATCAGAAGTTAAGAGGCTTGGTAGCTTTTTGATGCAAATGTTTATACATAGAAATGATTTATTGGCTGCCAATAACGACTATATGCATTTTCACATACAATTGTTGAGCATCCACTGACTGTTAGTATCTCATTAAGTCGAGTGTCAACGCAGCATCAACGATTTTTGGTCTTACATTTTTGTCAAACAACCAGCTGCATAGTCACATCCTTCCAAAGTGATTGTATTGCTGGATTTTATAGGTAAAAAGGATAGTGACACACTCATTGACCCAACCTGGAAATAAGCGTCAACAATGCGTTCACAATTTTTGGTCGTATAAGTCTGATAATCAAAAAAAGACATGGTTGCTGTGATACCTAATCATGGTATTAGCCGCCTTGAAGGCCAAAAATGCTAGCGTCGACATTGCTACTATCTCCTAAAAATGAGCGTCAACAGAGCATCATCAATTTTTGTTCCTCCATCTTGGATTATGAATCAGCTGCGCTACGATATTCAGCTATGATCGAGGTGTTCGTCCCCTCAATGTGTCAAAATGGCAGCGATGATATCGCTACCACCTCCTAAAGATGATCGTAAACAGAGCGTCGACAATTTCTGGTCATGCATCATGGACACTCAAAGCGCTGTGCATTGGCATCAATTCATAATCTAAGCATCGGCCACCATTATTGCCAAAAATGCTAGTGACGATATCGCTACCACCTAAGAATGACCGTCAACAGAGCGTCAACAATTTTTGGCCATGCATCTTGGATAATCGAAGGGCTATGCAACCACGTCAACCGATAATCATCGTCTTGGCCGCCTCTATGGGCAAAAGTGCTATGGATGCTATCACTACCACCTCCTGAATATGATCGTCAACGGAGCTTCAACAATTTCCGGTCTTGCATGACAGACACTCAAAGCGCTGTGCATCGGCATTAGCCCATAATTGATGTATCGGCAGCCATTATGGGCTGAAATGCTCGTGACAATATCGCTACCACCTCCTACAAATGAGCGTCAACTGAGCGTCAACAAATTGTGGTCTTGCATCTTGGACAATCTGAGGGCAACGGAACGGCATGAACGCATAATCAACTCATCGGCTGCCTTTATGGGCAAAAATGCTAGTGATGGTATCGCAACCACCTCCTCAAAATGAGCGTCAACAGAGCTTCAACGATTTTTGGTCTTGCATCATGGACACTCAATGTGCTGTGCATCGCCGTTGACTCATAATCAATGCATCGGCCGCCTCAATGGGCCAACATGCTAGTGACAATATCGCTATGACTTCCTGAAAATGAGCGTCAATGGAGGGTCAACAATGGTTGGTCATGCATTTTCGATAATCTAAGGGCTATGGAATGACGTTATCCCATGATCAACTATTCAGTTGCCTTTACAGGTAAAAATGCTAGTGACGATATCGCATCTGCCTCCTACAATTGAGCGCCCATAGAGCATCAACAATTTCTGCGGGGGCTCAGTATGCTACACAGCAATGAACTGCATCGCATTGTTACTGAATTGAGTCTTATGCGGTCAGTATTTCCAATATGTCCTTGTATACAACTTTACAAATATGCATGCAATGCTTCACAGATCTGATATTTCTGCTTGTAACTGTAAAGTAAATAGTTCAGAACCCGCAGTCTGCTTTACTATATCGTTACTTTCGGCAGTTTTTTATGTCGGATTACCCAGCTTCCTAATTCCTACCACCATATCGGATGCAAAATCTTTGAACACCTCATTGCTCCAGGTTATGATCTCTTCCACAAATGAACGCGTCTTGATTCCTGATTTGAGCAACCTTACATTGCGAATCACCTTCAATGTTTGGTGGGCTCCAATGAATCGAGGCTCGAAGCCGACTATTGTTTGGAATAATTCTAGACATGCGCCTTCGTGGCGATTCTATTTACACCGCAGAGTTGAGGAGACCAGCAGCCTTGGCATCGTATGTATCGTTTGTCATCAAGTTCTTTGCCTCCCATCAGAACATGGGACCAGATCAATGGGGAAACACTTGCTGGCAAAAGCTCACATCGCAAAGTTAAACGAATGAACACAGTCAGAGGTTACTGAATTGACTAGTTCAAAGGTTGATGAAACAGCTTTGGCAATCCTGAAGAGGCAAGGAAGTCGAGGAATCACAATTGTAAGTTGACGGAGGAATATCATATTTGACATCCAGGTTGATCCATATTGACTGAAATGATAGACAAAACGTTCCAAAATGGCAGCTAAAGACGTTGAAACTTTCAAATGTCACCAAGACATGTGGAATCGCTACCCCATGTTAGGATTTTTATTGACCAATATTCCATGGAACGCTATATTAAATGTAGAGCTACGACGATCATATAAGGCATTAGGTGATCATATAGTACTGCCGTCCGCTAAGATGCTTAGCAACATGTGCCAGAGGGAATATGCACCGACTGTGGATGCAATTATGAATCAATTGCCGTCATGAAATAAAGTTAGTTTATCTTTGGACAGATGGACATCACCAAATGAACTACCCATAACGTCGGTCATTGTTTACTATATGGATCGAAATTGGGCATTGCGTGAAGTTCAACACCCTGTCAATGAGGTTGATCGCCTGTTCTTTTCCTGTTTCGAAAGCTAATGAAGGATGATAGGTCAAGGGCCAACATACTGGAGCTAGGCTAGCTGTAAATTTGTAGGTCATGCTTGATCGTTTTGAGCTTACCGACGGCCGTTTGCTTGGTATTACGACTGATAATGCTTCCTCAAATTACTTGATGACATGCAAGCAGCAATCAACGCTTGAGACCTCTGCAATCAAGTGGCCTGCTTTGAGGAACCTCATACCATGCATGGCGCATGTCATACAGCTGGCTTTAGGTGCATTCATGAGCAGTCTCGGTGTAAAAGGCCGCACCAAGTCTTGGGAAGCCCATGAACGCGATTCGCAATTTAGAGAGAATGAAAGCATAGACGTTGGGAAGAGTCAAAGATATCGAAAAGAGGGCAATGCTAGAATCAATAAGGTGTCGGCCATGACACCAGGTTTAGCAAAGATAATTGAGAAAGTCCGTATTTCATGATATATTGAAAGTCCTGAAATTGACCTTCATATAGCAGAGAATGCTTCCTGTATTAATTACGCTGACACCTGGTGGTCGAAACCAGTTCATTGACAGTCAAAATGCCAAAGTTCGCATCGTGGTACTACTGATTATGGATGTGGAGACATGTTCAAACTCAACACTGGAGTGGCTCGAGCGCACCTACTGATCACGGGAATTCACACGCAAGTGGCTCCAAAATCCAAAATACACTGATCATCAGCCACTTTTCACAACTCATGATGAATAGACGATAGTGATGTGTGTCATGGGAGTATTGGGGCCATTTTGATATTGGACCCTGTGGATGTCAAAGAGGCATATGGTCACATTGCATCACAATATCACAGTGTACAATGATATGTTTAATCATATGGACAGCGTGATGCAAGCTTTGGCTAAGAAGAAGACTCCATGGAAGGAAGACTTGTTCTTGGCTGTGAAGTTAGCTCGACAGAAGCTGTCCCAATACTACACTGAAGTGACTCCAACGACAGGCACGCTTCTCATTTCTGCACATATCCTCAATCCTTTCCAGAAGTTGCAATTGTTTCAAAAGTGGGACAGGGGAATGGATATCAATCCTGAGGATGAGACATCATATACAACCCAATACCCAGAGGCCTTTCTGAAGTATGTGGAGAATGAATAATGTGCCAAAGATCGACATGTGGCGGTAAATAAGCACAAAAGCTTACCGATCAGCCATCTCATCCCCTCTTCAATGGCTTCAGGATCCTGTCTATCATCGTTTGATCTATATGATTCGTCCAGGGATAATGAAGAATACTTAACACCTAACAATGTGGCTGAAACATCACCCGGATGAAGCGATCACGCAGCGCGCTCAGTGGCCACCGCCAGGCTCTATTTGAATTTGCCGCCTCATGCACGAATGAACTGGGGGCAAAATGATCCAAATCTCAATGATTACCACTCTGACCCAATCGAGATTAGCAGTACATTCTCATAACCAGACCTAACCGACTGGTGGGGTCAACAGTAGGAAATGCACTCAAAGTACGCAAATCTTTCCAATGTGGCGCACGACATATTCTCTGTCATACCACATGGTGGTGGAGTGGACACTAGTTTTTCCCCTGGCCAAGATGTTATTGGCTGGAGGCAGTCAAAAACCACAGGCGAGACCCTTCTCGAAAAAGTAGTAGTAAGGCACTCTTCTTGAGTCAGTGACAGGATTTTGGCAGGCCCTGACGCAGAATTGGATACAACGAACACAGAAAATGACTCGGAAATGAAGAAAGAGGCGGAGGAAAGGAGATTGCACAGAATGGCCAAGGTTCACAACTTTTTGCAGATGTGGCAGGGCAGCCAAAACCTACATGCTACCCAGAAAGAATCTTGCGCTCAAAATAAGCAGACGACTGCCGTGGGATACATTTTGGACACGGAAGAGATTGTCAAAGTATCCTGGACATTCTTTTAACCTGATGGTGCAGCTACATCCAAATTTTCAGAAAGATCTCCTTTGCCGCCACCTGTGTCTGAAAAAGAACCTCGCCAGTAAACTAACTCAAATATTCAATGTCCGCCGAATCCGGAGAGTCAACCGTCATCCAGTCGAAAGTGACGAGGATAGCACATCTGCAAGCATTCTGGACACTGAAGATTGGCTGAACTGGAATGGGGACTTAGATAATCCAAATGACAGCGAAAACGATTGCGCGACGAACATTGAATCTGATATACAGCACCACAATAGCTGGAATGGCCAGAGGAGCGAAAAGTGAGTGCCGTGCCAAATGTTCCTGGATTGATTTGGCCTGCACGGAAGTCAAAGAGCCAGGCTGAAAAGGTGTTGATGATGGCCAATGCAATCGAAACGAGGAGGAGTAAGGGAGTTAAGAAGAAGTAGGACAGAATGCGTCCATGTGTCACCAGCCTCTTTATGTATCTTGACCGAGAGTTTTAGTTAGAGATATATTGTGGGCAAATGGTGAGCAGTAGCTTGTGAATATCGGTTTGATAAACAGATGTATAGCAGGCACAATGAAGCTTTTGGCAAGATATATAAATTTTAGTCATGTGAAAGCAAACAGTGCAAGAATGTTACTGCGCTCGGCTTTGCCACAGGGCCCAGTCTCAATCTGTCAGAAAGACTACCAATAAGTTCAAATCATGATGAAAACTATTATAGATGGCAGCAGATGTTGAATGGACAATACATTGAAATGAGCATCAACTGAGCGTCAACAATTTGTGGTTTTATAAGTAGGGTAATTGAAAAGTGATTTGGTCACTGTTTTGCATAACCGATGTCTTGGCAGCTGTTATAGGCAAAAGAGACAACAACACGATCTCCGCCCCATTCTGAGAATGAGCATCAATGGAGTGTCAATGATTGTTAGCTTCGCATCTTGGATAATTTATGTTCCGATCGGTTGCAGATATTCATTTATCAGATATAGGCAGCCTTTACAGGGAAACCCCACAGCGACATGGTCCCTGCCGCATCCTGAGAATAAGCGTCAACGTAGCGTCAACTATTTTTAGCTTCACATCTTGGGTAATTCACGTTCCGATTGATTGCAGACATCCATTCACCAAATATCAGCAGCCTTTACTGACAAACACAATAGTGACATTCTCCCTGTCACATCCTGAAAATGTGCGTCAACGGAGCATCAACCATTTTAGTAGTTGCATATGTCGTAATCTAGGCATCGCGTGGATTGTCGCATTCATAACGGAATCAGTTACCGCCCTGATAGGCAAAAATAGATTATATCAAAGGTAAAACACCCATTCCAAATTAATCGATATTGCAAGCTGCAAATCATGCAAAAACATATCATTGGTTGTTTAAAACATGATTCTGATAAGATACTCTTAACAAACTCCAAAAACCAGAGCCTTATATGAATCTATGGATGAACCCGCTGAGCGACCTGCTGACAACCTGCCCAATTCAGATGGGTTGGGAGTTTACCATTGAACCGTACCTGAGTTGACGGTTCGGGTTCATTAACACTCCGGACCGCCAATATCACAAAGGTTCGGTTTGGACCCGGACCTGGACCCGAAGTGACGGTCCAGAACTGTTGCTAACACTACCCTGGAACCATTGTCAAGATTCGCCAAAACACTGAGCGTTTCTCAAATATGGTCAACACTCACCGGAGACATGTCACATGCTATATCAGCAAAGAGATAGTATTCATCGAGAACCGACCGGAAGCTCGCTATCAACAATATCACCCAATATCGATGAATGAAGGGCTATTACCCAATGGGATTCTACCACCTGCTGGCTGGGATCACCCTGAGCCATCATGGTTTGCCTACAGTAGGTGCACCAGAATATACATTGACATGCTGTGAATTAACGATCGACTCATAGACGATGTACCGGGTGCACAACCACCTGACGATACTCCCAACAAAGAACCTTTACACCCTCAGCAGCGTGATCTCACCTGTACCCCTGATCCAACACAGACACAGGCTCATAGGCAGGTTGTTCGAGTGGAAAATGCAGGGGGGAAAGCATATGGCAAAGGAACTGGATTGTACAACAAGCATCGAAAGTACTCAGAACAATGGAATCCATGGCATCCATTTTGATCTGCACACGGCTTTCAGTAGGCTCAATTGTTTAGCCAGCAAACAAAACACATGGGTAGATCAACATCTGAGGCGTGGACAGCACAACTTCAAAATCGAATCATTCCAATCAGCAGATGTGCTGCGGAAGCTCCTCTCTGAACTTGATTTCAAGCTGGGCGATGATGGTTTGATTGAAGATAACTCACATATCTTCGGAACATTATACTACAGGGATATTTTCAAATGCATCCAGTACTTCCTAGCACATCTCCCCTGTCAGGGACACCTCCATTTTGAACCGGTGGACCTAGCTGACCCTGAGGGTCATTGGATCTACAGCGAGATGAGCACCAGCCATTGGCGGTGGGATACACAGGATCAACCTCCTGCCAGAGTGACGATTGTGCCAGTCATATGTGCATCAGACAAGACTCACTTGACCAATTTCTCAGGCGATCAGCATGCCTGGCCGCTGTATCTCACAATTGGTAATAGTTAAAAAGAAATCTGCCAGACACCTATAAAGCCGGCCTGGATCCTCGTCACGCTGATCCCATGTCCCCCGACAGGTGCCACAATCATTGACAAAGTATGCCATAATGCAGTTGGAGCTGTGCTGTCTCAACTTAGGCATCTTGACATCACTGGCCCTGGCTTGAAATGGGATTGTGCAGATGGATTCCGGCGACAATGTTACCCTCTTTTGGTTGCCTGGGTCAGGGATGATCTGGAAAAAGTCATGGTTGCTGAAATCTCACATGGCTCATGCCCGATGTGCAAAATTCCTATAAATGTGCTCATGGGGCGTTCAACCTTTCGACCAGTTCATAACTCAAGAGCCCAGCATATTGTTACGGGGGTTTCTTAGTCCCAATAATCAATACAATATTTATTGAACTAAGTACAGCCGCCTATCCAAATATCTCTTTCTCTCCTCGTCTTATCCTAAGACTCAACTTCTCGTTCCTGTACAACGAGAACTCCCAATCTAAACCTATACCACAAACCGTGCCCTCTGTAGATATAAATCACGCTTCCTCGTCGAACAACAGGTCCTCGGAAAACTTCTCAAATGGTAATAAGCCGGTGTTCAAATACCGTAACACTAGGTAGTCGATATTCTTGAGTTGCACGAAACGAAAAACCACTTGGTAGGTGTGGGTTAAATTGAGCTCTTGTAAACTCAATAGAAGATTGCCGAATAACTCGACAACTCGTTGCAGTGCGTATTCGACTTGTGTATACCTGTGCCCAGGCATATAACAGATAATCGCGTAGGTTGATTAAGGAAGAAATAATGGAAACTTATTTCTTTTAAAAGTATAGATAAATAGATAGAATTCTTAATAATATTTTAGGATCGTCTTCGGTGTTCTGAAAGCTAACTTGCTCCCTGATGTCCTCCATTTCCTTCGACCAACGCTGGCTCTTTATAGCCCGTGCTTCTTCATAGCGCTGATAGCGTTATCTCGGCCACGCCCTCTTAGCGCCCGGAATAACTCGCCACAACACCCTCAGGTAATTGAGCTCATACAATGTGGTTTGAAAGCGTTACGCTCCTGATAACGATCAGGCCATCCATTGCGTGATATCAACTCAGACATCCTTGGATCGTACGAGTCGGTAGTTGGAACATCTATCACCTGAGCGATAATTCTTGCGCCTTTTAATCCTTCATGCACATGAGTTATTAATTGCGTCATAGACTTAGTCGGCGACCAACCGATGCTATGCCAACATACATTAAAGACGCGTAAGCTCGTATCCTATACGAGGTTACATTGCCATCCAGACCACCAGAGTCAACTTAGTGGTGCTCGCTCTAGGCACACTGCCTACGTCAATAATCCCTCAGTTACGTTATGCTAAGGTCGAGACCTGTCTCCTGACCGGAACGTGCTTCTCCGAATCCCATCCCGCTTTTGGGTGGGGAGAAGAGCTCACTTAATCGCATATGACTATCAACTGCCGTGTGTGATTACCACACATGTCCCGCATAGTATCTAGGTGCGAACGAAGTACCCACACTTTGCGCGATCAACATGTACTCACGTCATGGAGCATGTTGCTGACCACTTGAACGTTCACATGCATAGGTGTTATGCACATCCTGGATATGTATGCATCTTGTATCATAATTCAAGTATCATTATCGCTGCTAGGAGACGACCCCTAACACTCAGATGGGTCAAGAAATGGGTTGTTATGTGGTGTCTGCACCAATGAAAGTACAATACCATCGCACGGCATCACAAAACTGTGATCTGGCAATTGATCGGCTGATGGACATACTATGCTTTCTTTGTCATCGTGTTGGAGGTGAGTGATATAACTACAGATGGAGGAGTACGTATTGGAGCAGTCGACTTACTGTTGACAAATATCCATGTTTCAGTAGTAAAATGACATGACGCAACAATGGTCAGAAGTGTCTCTGTGGATTGTTGGTTACTCATACCATTCCGAGCCAGCTGGTCCTCCGAAAATACCGCACCTCGATCGACTTTTTCCAAAACAGGGTCCTACCACCATTGTAGCATTTCTGTGATCTTCCTTCACACCTTTGCAAAGTGTTTAATCGCACTCACATTTTCAGCATCACTTGAATCTTGAACAGCATACCGCATCTGTATTGAGATCATCACGGCAATTGTGTTGCATCCACCCAAGTCCCTCCTCCGCTGAGTGCCCGATTTATGGTTGTGACATTTTGTTAAGTGCATGGCTTACTTGAACTGTGGATTCTACATAGATACTGACCCAGCAACAATATCACAGGGTGCAAGAACTAGAAACAGCACAAACGAGTGAGATATGACTGCAGAGCATGATTTTAGTTATCTTTGTGATGAATTCAGGCATTCAGTTGACGAATCAGGGCGTTTGTTTTGTTTCATTCATACTGTATTCACTCTGATTGGAGTATGACAGAGCCCCAAACCCCCCGCCGCCTCCATGCGAGCCGGCCAGATGACGGCGAACCCACCTGCTACCCATCGTCCCCTGTGACAAAGGAAAATCAACTAAGTGCACACAATGTGAAAAAAAGGTAACACAACGAAACAAACAAAGACCAGAGAGATCGATGAAACGAGAGTGAGACCACCCCCAGTCCAAACACCTTCAACCCTGCCCATGGTCCTCCCCCCCGGGCTCCTCCTTCCCGTGCTGCTCCGCTAGTTTTGGTGGAAAGTTCCTGACTTCAGTCACTGCCAGGATAGCGATTGCCGCATGATCACGTTGTTCCATCAGGAAACGCTCCGAGATTTCCGCATGCTGGCATCTGCCCACATTCCATCCTGTGCCCTTTCCCACCGCCTTCCAGAGCTCTGTCTGCTGGTCTCTCCACCGGCTGCAGTGGCGGAAGAGATGCTCCCACATCTGTAACGTTTTGCTTCCACACAACCAGCATTGGTCGTCCTCTTGGTGTCCAAACCATTTCAGGTACATTCCAATCGGCACATGCCCGCTCTTCAGTCTGTAGAATCTTGTCACTGGTGATTCACACTTGTCATTGGGACAGATCTCTTGCTCCCAGATTTGCCCTTCAGTCTGTATCCATAGTGGTTGGAGCACTTATCGGCCTCCCACTTAGCCGTTGCCGCCATCCTCCCTTCGGAAACCCACCCAGCTTGATTTGCAGTCGAGGTGTGTATAAACCTGCCTACTGTGTAGGCTCGGTCTATAGGTGCAGTGTTTGCGTGGCGGTCAACCTGTTCGTGCCCAGGGATGCCCGAGTGTCCCGGGACCCAGTGGATTGCCGCTTCGATCTTGTGGGCACGGAGGGCCCTAGCATGCTCGTTGATTGCTCTGGCTATCTGCCGCCCTGGCCACGGGTCCAGGTGCACTGTCTGTCTGATGGCCGCCTGAGAGACACTGAACACTGCCACTGTCTTGAATCTGTCGGCCTGGAATGCCTGCCCTGTTGCAATGCACTTTCGGAATGCGAATCTGGTCGCCCATAGTACAATGTTGAATAGCTCCATTTTTCCCATGCCGAGGTAGCTGCGGAAGACCATCCAGCTGTCTACGTTCAAGCGCACCACCGCGGCTCCTACTCTTCCATCACTCATTCGTGATCTGTCGGTCCACCTCGTCCAAGTGCCACATTCTGCCTAGCCTTCCATTCTTCTGGCCCATAGCTCAGTGGCTCACTTGGCCATGGCGTGGTCTTCCAGTATAGTGGTCTTGACCGATGGCTCCTCCCCTGGGTCTGGCCCGAACATTGTCTCTGCTCTCCTGCCGCGACGGTACCCTATCATGGACACTCTGACTACCAGTGCGCCAGGTGTATGGTAAATGTAGAGCTCTTTCGCCTTGGAGCCTTCACACACGCATGCTCACCTTGATACAAACTGTTCGTGAGTGGCGTCGAGGGCCACCGCTGCAGGCGTGAACCCTGAGTCTCTCATTTGCGTGCCTTTCGGAGTTGTCGGCAGTGCCCCCAGGGTTGACCTGGCTTGTCGATTGAGGAGTCGCTGGAGGTCGTTTTGCCGGCTGCCTTACTTCTGATCTCACCAGAGCATGCTTCCATACAGCGCGACGGCCTTGATGCAGGCTAGAATCGGGGCGTTTAGATGATGCTGAGCAAATTGTTTCGTAGCTGAGTAGCAGCCAAAATGATGTTGCGGCATCAAGATGACCTCTCCAAGCCCACATATATATTCGCCATGCCTGCCCACCTGACGTACAATCTCCAGATCCTTCGACACACCCTCCTCACCTCTGCTACCCCAACGTATTGCCCTTGATGTTTTATTCCACACTCCCGACACTTGTTAATAGTTTCAAGCATTTGATATCCGCCACTCAATCGTTGACCACCATAGAAAACCTAAACTTTAATGAGATGCCTACTGGTTGGCAGAATCAGTTGTTGCAAATACTAATACAATATAGATGCCGACTCTACAAGTCCAAGTCTGGGCTATGAACGCAGGTGTTGGAGTCAGCCAATGGGCAGCATAAACAATGGGGATTTGGCAGCAGCAGGGTGACTTCACAACAGAAGAGAAACATAAGAAAGTGAGATAGCATGTCTGGGACATTACCCAGTCTATGAGAATCAGAAACAAGCTAGATGCCGGCTCCGAGCAATGGGATTGCCAAACCAATTGTTGTTGTACCTGAATCAGTGATCTGGCATCTACAGGCCACTTTGGAAATGGTACATGGCGGACACGACTATCCTTGATGGTCAGAAAATGAAGGCAGCACTGGATGAGTTCGCAGAGGATGGCCTTCGCCTAAGGAAGGATAGGATTGACGAAACCCCGACCAACAAGTGGAGATTTATATACATTGGTATGTATTTCATCGCCCCAATGTTTCTGTTGCTCTTCCTGATGATGTGTAGATACAGCTGATAATGAGAAATAAGCCTCAGGTCACAGGTCTTTGCCCATAAAGGTGCGTTGCACCGCCTTGAACACATTCCTTGTCAAGCCCTTCAGCTTTAGCATCGCCTATGTGGATGCCAACATTGCTGGGAAGGAGGTGGGTGAAAACAACCTTAAGTTATTCTCAGGGCACTGCCTTGGGGATGATGACTCGATGCATCTGACAGTGATATCAATCGTCGATACCACCATTTGGTCAATTGTGAATCGTGCACTCGCCAATCTGCCAGACCCCTTCCAGATAATCGGGGAGCTTTGGGGCTGCCAGGAGGAGCTTATTGGATATGGTGGTCCACACACCCATAATGTCACCCCAATCTTCATTTACAATACCGGTGCCAGATGCGGCAGGCCAGTGATGAAATTACACATCCCAACCCGGTATACGATCGTGTATAATGGCCAACAAGCTGGCAGCACGTCCGGTGCCCTGATGCCTATCCATGCTGGACACAGCTACCAGTCTCCGGATGTCATTCTCCTACCTGCAGCCGAGGATATCATCAACGATATCAGGGCGGAATCAAATGATGCTGAGAGGTGGCACCCAAATTGAAGCAGCATTTGGAGGACGAAATCAGGATTAAAAATGTTTAGAACTGAAGCTTCAAAGGTGGAGTATCAGAAAGCAGCAATATCTTCCAGTCATCCAACATTGTGCTCTTGGTCTCATCGCCGATTACGAGCAGAGCTTGCTTGCTGATGAGGATGTGGATTGGCTATGTGAGCACGATCACATTGTGAATCCTCCTGCTATGGGCTCTTTGGACAATAGGAAGTGTACAAGCAGCCGCCCAGCTGCAGATTAGTCGTACTGAGGATGCAATGCACTGGGTTGACAGTGGATCAAGAATTTGTGTCGTGGGTGAGTATATAGCTGGCACTTTGGAGGGTGGATGGATAGGTGATAATTTGGAGTTTTTTGGAGAGGTTTTGGGTCTCTTTTTGGTGTTTTGTTTATTTTATTATCACATGGGTCACATTCATGCATGAAGGGCTGTGTTGATTCTTCATGATGTTTGGATTAATCATTGAGAGGTTACATTTTGGGAAAGGCATAGTGGCTGTAATAGGACTCCGTGTATGGCTACCATGGAATTGGTTTGTGGGTATCTTCGCCCAGCAGAGATTTGCTGGAATGATTAGTGAAACATGAACGCATATTAGCTCGTTGTGATAGTGATTTTCTTCAAAGGACACCATTCAACAACCAAGTGGCATGCTTGTCACATGCCATACTTAGTTCCGAGTTTCTGTCCATCCTAGGAGTTGGATGTGTGAGTGGTGGCACGAGCCAACATCCAGGGGGTGTCGAGAGAATGAGAAGAGGCATCATGACGATGCTTTTAATCAGATCAACATTTTGTTTTCATTACGCAATGCATTGATTCATTTACTATACATTCATTCACATTTCCGTTAGTCACTCCTTTAATATTGTTACACTTATCACTAGCCCCTTTATAAATCATGACATGAAGGTGCTGCACTTCTCCTCCTCCTCGAGTTGCTTCGCACACCAGGATAAGCAGAGGATCAATTCATGACAAGGCTGTCAATGACGATCTCAGCAGGATACCCGTCAATTACAATCATCGTCACGATGACGATTGAGAACCTGATAATGAGACTCTTTGGCCACCATCAAGGCAAGCAATGAGCAAGCGGCAATCAAAAGATTCCTTCACATCAACACTTAGAGAAAGAGTTGGGGCAACTCAATTACGTTCTATGTTGGCGCTACGCCTTCATCCTGCTCATTGAGATGTCTATATCTTCACAGTGGAGGGGGATAAATGTCTGCCTATGCCTCCGGCGTCCAAGAAGGTATGTGATTACATGTTTACATGATTGAATTCGCCCGCTGATGTCAATATTTCCTAGAGGAAGGTTTCAAATGGAGGCAGTGAGCAATTGGTCGCATCGAAAGCTGGAAATATATGGTGATATGAGCCATTGGTTGAATCTGTGACAGGCCTCATTGTTGGTACAGAATTCAATGCCCAGGCAACTCGTTCATGAGTTCCGGAGATACTCATGGCACTTTCGAATATTATAGGTATCCATCATGTGAGGTTTGTGAATCCATTTGCCATGAATGTGGTGAAGACCGCCTAGATTCATACTTGGTGGTATGAGGAAATTTCCAGGATTGATCCAACGCAGAGAAACTCAGACCCTCCACATGCCTACAGTTCAGTGGTAAATGAATCATCTCAATGATTGATATCATTGATGACGTTTTGCATCAGCCCATCGGAAGGAGTACTTGCTCCCCTGGAGCATTGATATAAGGCTGCCAGACTTCAATCGACTTGGTTTATGGATTTCGAAAACAGTTGCCAACAGAGATCTGGCACATGGTAGCCTGGCTGTTGGCGAAGGACAGGTTGAAGTGCCCCGGAAACTTTTGTGAGGTAAGTTCAAAGGTCTCTTCTTGTTTAATTGATGTCTTAATGATCAATTTTGGAGTGCAAGTTCTGATTAGCAGACATCGAAATTGTTCATCGTATTCACCGGACATACTTCTATGGCATAATTAGATGGGCATGAATGATACCTCATTGATTGATGAAATCAACCCGACATTCATTTTCCTCACCGCGGTGGCCATCATCCATTCTCTGTCAGCCTGGATAACTGGTGAGTTCGGGGTCCCTCAAAAGTTTGGTCCGGGAGGCGGAGCACTACATATGTGTGATACAAGAAACATTAATCACGCGGCTGATAATGAATACACAGATGTATTTTGTTGTCTCAACATGGAATTTCGTTCTCTCTCGCCAGAGGCTCCATCCGCAAAATATATTTCAGTCACTGGAAGCCTCCAGGAGTGTCTGAGAGGAAGTAGAGTGTAAACTTAGATGGGTCAATTTCAGGAGAGTATGAGACCCTAGGAGGGCATTCCGGCCAGCCTTCCGAGTACCTGAGATCTCTGATGACTGGTACAGCAGTACCATGGGAGTGATTGTGATAAGTTTGGAAGCACCTCGGAGCGCTGGAGAGAACGTCAGGTGCACCTGGGAGCACCTTGGAGCGCCGGCGACAAGTCTGGGAGCACCTCAAATCACAGTAGATCAGTCTGGGAAAAACAACATCTTCTTTGGGAATGCTGCTGGCGCACCTGGAAATCATAGCTACTACTTATCGTTCAACAATTGTTCTAACTCATGTATTCAGTTTGTATTCTCATCTATGTATCTATGTATCAATGTATCAATGTATCTATATAGCTACCCATCTACGACAGGGTATATCTGGACTGGCTGCAGGCAGTGCTTGAGAGCAATTTGAGGTGTGCCTGACAATGACCTTCAGGCGAACTCAGAGATAGACTCCAAGGCCGTGATCGAGCAAGTGTAGAGATGCACTTGGAGCCGGTAATCGAGCGTAGTGGGAGATACACTTGGCGGCCCTGATCGAGTGAAGTTAGAGATACACTCCGAGATTGTGATCGAGTGAGTTTGGAGATGGATTTGGAGGACACGCTGGCGCGAGCTTCCAGGCCATGATTGAGCAAGTCTGGAGATGCACTTGGAGGGTGTAATCGAGCAAGTTTGGAGAGACACTTGGAGGCCGTGATTGAGCAAGTCTGGAGATGCACTTGGAGGCCACGATTGAGTGAACTGAGAGATGCACTCCGAGGCTGTGATCGAGCGACTTTGGAGATGCACTTGCAGGCTGTGATCAAGCGAGTTTGGAGGAGTACTTGGAGGTGGCCAATCTTGGAGGTGGCCGATCTGGAGGCGGTCGATGGGAGGCGCGCCAGGTGCAGAGACTGTATTCATCGGCTAGTTAACTCAAATCCATGGGAATGTGACGAGGTGACTTTACCTTTGCAGGTCTTATGGAGAACTGCCTGGTGGCGGTCCATCTGTGTAGTGAGGCATGCCAAAAGTTGGACCTACATTCAGGTGTCAACTCGTAATTGTCAGAATGAAGGGCTGACAGAGTCTCTATCGTGTATACTGTCCTCAGTGTATGCTGCACTCGGCGTATGCTACAGCTCGGTGTAAACTCATGATAATGGAATGGAGAGATACAGAGGAATGAGTTAACTTTGTGTTCTTCGATGATGGTAGAGTTATGGACCAGAAAGAGAGAGATGGGGGACGAAGATGAGAATGATATGGAGGATATGAACGGATATGAGAAATCTGAATTCTGGTTTGCCTGATTGGGTTTGGAAGACCTCATATCGGTGATATTATGTGCGGGATCGTGACTGGTACCTGCCGTATCGGGGATGGTAAATTGACTCCCACATGAAATTTTCTTATGTCCTAGTTTCTCATGATGATTTCCCCCATTTCCTCCCATTTCTCCCTTTCTTGTCCTCAACCCACACTTTACTAAGCATATTCAAAATGCAAGTGACTGTAGTGTCTCAATGATGAAACGCATCGTTTTGCTGAATTCAATCACCTGTAAAGAAGACATGTGGGTAGTGCTACATAGACATGGGGTGGGGTTGCCAGTTCAGAGAGCGAATTTTGGAGGGACAGTAAGATTTACAAAGTCACATCACATATAATTAATAATTCATTTGGATAGAAAGTTGTATTTGCCTCGAAAGAAGGCTTCATACAAAGGTGGTCCTCTGACAACCATTTAGGGATGTGTGGCGAGGTGGTTGCGTGGGCGGTTCGTATGGGCCGGGAACCAGTTACGATCCAGGGGATATAGGTACATAGATTCATTGATCAGAATACAAACTGAATACATTAGCTTCCAACATCATTTAATGATAAGCACTAACGATGATTTCCAGGCATACTAGCAGTGATTCCAAACAAGATGGTTTTCCTGGACTCCACTATCACAATTTGAGATGCGCCCAGACTTGGCGGCAGCATTGCCAGGCACTCCCAGGCATCTCACCGGCATACTGACATACTCTGCGGGTTTACAACAGACCTCATCTGTCCTTGCAGAGTTGTAGCCAGTACTCTCATGTGGACCTGGAGGCCACTACATCTGTCCAATCCACTCTGCAAGTAACCCACCCGTGGATTCTAGTTCGACAACTGCCATACATTCCCCAAGGTTCACAGTTACAACCATTTATTTTGCCGACTGAGGTGAGTATGAAAGACTCCATATCATTCGATTTATGTCGTATCTATCTATATAATGGATGCCTGAGGTATATTGTGATTCAGAAAGTGTCATGTACCCTAGAATACACTGCTTTCTAATGTGCAATGCAAAATCCTAACACTAGTATCAAGGATACAATTGATGCAACAATTCACAGTTGGATTCAGTCAATGAATGTTGAATTGAACAACTTGTACCCGGTGAACTTGGGATATTTATATGGTACTGTCAGTAACTACTCCTTGTGGCTGGCCTAATATAGTAAGGAGAAATGGGTTTTTCATATTTGCACCTGCATATTCTTTCACAAGTGGTAGTAACTATGGCTGTAGTTCAAGCATTTATGGTGGCTGCATTGTGTAGAAATGTTGCCATGTCAAGAATTTGCAGATCTTAGATACCATTGGGATCTGGATAAGTGGTGACTATTGAATTACATGTGTTCAAACTCAGTATGTTATTGGGAAGGGATAAATATTTATCTCCACATACAGTATGTTAGTTTTAAGAACACCCTGCTTTGTTTATATTCTTTTGTTTTAGAAATTTGCAGCTAAGTTATGGTTAGATAAGTCAATACCATATGTAATATGGTGGGTAGTATTTCACTGTTGGTACTTCATTTATGCTGAATTAGCTCAATTTGTTGCCAATAATATTGCAGTCATTTCAACGGGAAGCAAATCTGGGTTGAGAATGATGATATTCAGCAGAGTGAAAGAATGGAAAGGTATGATGAGGATTCAGTTATAATTCAATTTATTTCAGTTGTTGTCAATACTACAACGTCTGAGATATGTGTCATAAATAGTTACTCACTTTCTCATATTGTACATAAAACTCTTGTACACAGTATATAGTTGTATTACAAATCTATTATGAATCTCACTGCTATAAGGTTGACTTGACATAAGTGTTGGGGTTGGAAGCTTGGTAAAAGATAATATTGATATTTTGGGAGGATTAATCTCATAGCTGGCAGATCAATTATTGAATGTAGGTTCAGGAAATTAAGGTGCAGTGTATTTTCAAGTGGCATGCAGAATTCAATGCAATAGCTAAATTGCAGGCTTGCATTAATATGCTAATTACATGCACTCTCTGAAGCTACCATTCCTTAATCAGAATCTTCATGGAAATATGAACTTTATGCAATCTTGTGATTTGCAAGTTGGCGGAAACCAGTCAAGGTTGGTTAAAGATTTGTCACAAAGTACAGATTGTCAGATTAAGTGTCAAGTAGAGGCTATGGGTCACCTACTGTGTTGCTGAGCCAAATCTGCCAATGTAGATTTTGTCTGTTCAAACAATCTTGATGAATATTTAATCACAAGATCTATTTCAAGTTACAGTTGTTGGATGCCTAAAAATGGAATTTAGTTACAGTCCCGTAGAGTCTGCATTAGAAATGTTGTGAGCCTCAGACTCTTTGAGAATGCGCAGTATACAAAGTGAGTGGAAGTTGTTAGTTATCTGTAGAGTTGCAGAGCCAACTCAGTCTGATGAAATTCTTTCAATCTGTAGCTATATTGACTTAGACTGAACTACTGCAGCTATTTTAGAAGCTTGAAAACTTAAGTTGAAAACATACTACTGAGTTGATTTCTAATTTTGTGATGTTACTGATAAGCCCACACTGTACATATCAGGTATAGAGTCTAGTGGCTACCTCTCTCGAAAGGATGGTAGACATGGAGAATGAGTGTTAAGATATTTTACCAACAGCTAGATTGATGTCCTGTACTCGGTGCATCTTCAGTACATTAGCAAAATGTAAAATACTTCAGAAGTAATAAGTCAACGACTCAGCTATTCTGAACATCCACACTGATTCTTCCAGAAGATCCCAGCAGCTCCCGAACAGGCTGAATGCAAAATGATGTGCTTCTCAGGGGCTCTGAGACGTACTCTCAGGTGCTCCTCAATGGTGCTGAAGTTGCGGAACAGTATACAAGAATATTCTACAGAGTATGAAGTCATCTTCAGAATGCTATAAAATCATGCCTTTAAGTCGGGAAAATTTCGGAGGTGCTGGGAGTACAATACTCCTCGCCAAGATAATTCCGGTGCACCTGGAGCCTGACTCTCCGGGAGTGAGAATATATAATGTCTATATCAAATAGTACAATTCGATAAACTGTCTCACAGCTGCATACCTGAATCATGCATTCTACAACAGCAAAATATATTTCCGTCCAGGCGGAATGGCTGCGTCAGAGTGGACGCGCTCGGTCGAAGGTGTCAGAGACACCCTGGTGGCGGAATTCTCGGTGCCCCCCGTCAAGACCATGTGTCGTGTCGCATATTGCCCTCCAATCACGGTTTCACCATTTCTTCTCGCTGTGTCGGTCTTCTATTTCAAATGAACACTCTGACGTTGTGGCCAACTGAGACCATATGTCGGAGTGGGTTCATTGGGTACACACTTGCATCGGGATTGCAATGCGATACATGACGCTGCAACAATCTCTCCTCACGTTCCTTCTCCCTGTGCGCAGAATGCAATTCTCCCTTTACTAATCAGGCACATCATTCCAAGTCGCAAGATCTATCTGGCTATTGACAATCCATCGCTCGTTCCTTCCGTCTCCTTTCATACCGCAAGTAGCTATCTCTGGATATCCATGCGCGCAGCCGACAATCTTTCCCATGCTGACAACTTGCACAGCAACGGCTGCTGGTGCTTTTTGCACTTGTACAAATTGCAAGATGGGATCCATGTTACCTGAGTTTTCAGGTATTGTGGTAAGCGCCAGGGCAAACCAGTACTCAACGAAAGCTCCATCCTCATTTGGAAGCGTGATTATGAATAGTGTTTGCAGTTGCCATGGGAGGCGCTCATTCACCGCGCCATAACACCTCCCCGAGCAGTGCTTTACCCACACCCTGTCATTCAGTCAGTCCCCCCCGCGCCAGCTCTGGCTTCCTGTGCATCGACACATCTGAGATGTGCGTTCACCTTGTATACCCTCAACTTGAACCTTAATACCATGGTAAATACAGAGCTCCATTACATGCAGTTGTTCATCTGACATATACGTCTTGTTACAACTCTTATGCTTGATAAACTCCCACGTGCTGCTGCATATTGCCACACGGTGTGTTGCGTCTTGCATATTGTCGAGTAGTGCACGGAAGTCTTTGATCTTAGCATCAGGATGCTTTCCATCACGGCGGTTTTGGGGTCCCATGAATTCAGGCTTCGTCTTTGCGTGGGAGCTCAGGAAGGCAGCTGGATCCGCACCAGAAGGGAGGACTTTGCAGGCGGCAGCGCTGTTCTCCCGACGCCAAGTGAGGGCTTGGAGATTGAGCTGTCTCATTTCGAAGCAGAGAATGCGACGCTGAAAAGTGATTACTTGTGGCAGGTAGTTGAGATTGTGATTGGAGGCATTCCAACCGTCCTTGCGGTTGATTCTATGTGCTTGTTCCTGTCTCTCAGCAGACTACTGTTGCAAGGCTCCTTATCGACGAATCTGTTCGACCCAATGTGTCATCAAGTGGGTGTTCAGAAGGTTGAAGTTAGCATCTAACTCGTTGGAATCATCTATCTAGTGGCTGATATACTCCTGCCAGGAATTCATTTTGCCCCACTTCTTGGACGGTGTCCAGGTTTCAGCATTTGTTTCCTCCTCTATGTTTCACTTTTTCAAGTGATCGTTCTCAGGGTATTGGCGTTGGCCTTCGCCTCTTTGCCGGCTCGGCCAAGTACACAAACAACTTTGAAGGTGTCAAAACGATGCAAGGCATCCTCTATGTAGCTCAATGATGTATCATGGTGAGATTTATATCGAGCATAGATATGAAATTCTAACAATGCCCCCGTACACTCAATTGTGCGATTCAATATGGGACACTGAGCAGCGCATCGGTCTCGTAGAGCCTGGGTTACAACTCTGAGCATTCACCGGCTCATTTCTTTCATCTCCTTCTCATTCCATTGAGAAACTTCCTCATATGACATTTTTTTTGGTGTGAGGTTGTGGTAAGCAGGCACAGACAACCAGATTGCATTTTACTTGTCAAGCCGTTCGTGAGTCTTCCGGAGGTGGAAAATCCAGGTCTAGAGGTAGTCGAGTATCCCAATCTGCATCGAATGGAGGAGATCGGGCTTCGGGAGGTCACTCATGATGTGGGGTATATGTCGAACCACGTTGAATACTAGGAGAACATGGCATGACGAGAGTTCAACATAGGCTGCCTTAGTGTTGGCATCGCTGAGCGTTCAATATAGGTTGTGATCCAGCCGGTGGTGTCGGTTGTCAGGAGAGACATAACCTTCAAGTTCGTTCTTTGGACAGTCACACCAAAAACAGACATGCCGCTCGAGATGATGTAGGTCGCTATACTCTGGGCAATCTGAATGCCATGCTGTTATAACCAGTGTGCAACACCTGAAGTTGCCATCTGTACAGGGAACGTCATAATACCCGCTCTCAGTGCTGGGGTTGTGTTTAATGGTCAGAGGCTGGAGTACCCACGGGAGTACTTCGGTCAGCACCGCTCGGTTTGTTTGCCGCTGCTCATCCAGCCACTTCTGAGGAACATAGCGGTTCTTGATTGGAATCGCCAGGAGAGCGACCATTACGACGCTGTGCATTGAGGACATCTGGCGGATCTTCGTTGATGGACTGCCAATCGTCATATAGACTGCCCACTCTGTCTTGTTGCCAGCAAAATTCGAGAGACGTGTTCCATCAGACATGAAGATGATGGGAACCAGTGTATCCCCCACTCTGTGGATTGACTTAACATCGGTTGGTATGTGATTATCCTCGAGTATTTCTCCTTACCTGTGTCGCCCACCACCAGTCCGCAGTGTGCATTTTGGTATAGAGGTGTTTCGGTGGCGTAGTGCCGTTCAAGCAACGCTGTGGGGCGTAAAAGAGATGCTCAGCGTAGGCTGGCTGCCGCATCAACCATCTCATGCTTTTGATGATCTCTCAACTCCTGTATTTGTTAGGGGGTTGGTGATTGTCATTCCATGACATATCCTCAAGATTGTGTAGTTCCCGCTCCCGGAGAGCTTGTTTATCAGCCATGCCAGCCATGAGCTTCTGGACGCAATCCCCGATTTTCAAGTTTGGGACACACAGAGTGGTGTTTTCTTCTCTCAGCACGTTGTCATAGTATGTCTTCATGCCCTTCTTTCTGATCCCACACTGGATATATTTGGACTATTCATGAGTCGAAAATGGGTAGTCAGGATTTGATTCTAGGTTCGTCCCAAGGCAACCTTAAGCATCGTGTTCCCATGGCTCAGTAATGTAATCGCTCAACGGGGCGCTGGCACCAGGGTATATTTCCATCTACGGCATAGGAGTTAGCTGTGGTTGAGACTCCAAGTCTGCAATGGTTTCAACCTGTTCGAGGTGGGGAAATGCGTTCAAGTCATTGACTGGATCTTCGTTAGTGTTGAATTCACCACGTTGAGCAGGTTCAACGCGTCGAGTTGCACTGCGAATAGTCAGATTCTCCTGGCGTTCAACTTGAAGGAGTTCAGGATGGTGTAATGTGATATGTTTAGGTTGGCAGCTGTCTAAGGTGAACTTCTTTCGGCATGAACATCCGGGGCAAGTTAACGACGTCTTCTCTGGCATTGCCGACGACTCCTGAGGAGTGGAGTATACACTGTAGACAGGGACGAAAGTTGGTGCTGGGCCTGAGCAGCTTGGTGGGTGTAAGCTCATGATACTTTCAGCTAACCTGAGAGATTTAATGAGCCTCAACATCATCACAAGGAGGTTCCTTACACGCCAGGAGTTGTAAAGATGCTGCATGCGCGATGTCCCATCAGACTATGGATAGAATAAAACGAATACAAAACCTATAAAGAAAATGAACCCAGAGCAATTCAAAAACCTTGCGACGCGTGTAATAATAAATGCTTGAGATACATCGATTTGAACAAGTGAAACCAACAGGACAAGAACCCGACCCCAACATGAACGCAGCAACCATCGCCTCCTCTGCAACGCGAGCACTGGTTCACTCCTTGCCTACAGAGCCATCTGGGCACGCCCCAGAGAGAGGGAAATTGGGGAGAGGGACATTGGGGAGAGGGACATCGTGGAGAGGGACATCAGGGAGAAGGATATTGGGGAGACTGTCACCACCTGCCAATTCACTGAGCAGCTGCTGATCCACATCTACATCCAAGGTGTTTCCGGCTGCCTCAGCTTCTCGCAGAGTTGGCACCACTGGTCGAGGTTATTGCAGCTTCACACGCCCCAAAAACTCCTACCCACGGAGGCAATGAGTCTCGAGAGTTTGTGGTCGTGGGCGAGGGTCCAGGGTTTGTGGCCATGGGGCAGGCGCCAGGGGTTTTGGCCGTGGGGCATGCTTGCACATCACCTGGCCTTGCCCAGGTAGCATGATTGGCTGATTATTTACCATGGTATTGACATTGTCAGCCAATGTATGTACCATCTCCCCCTGGCCAATTGTCTGAGGTCCTTTGCCATCATCCTCATCCTCATCCTACTGCTCATCCTCATCCTCCTCCTCCTCATCCTGCTCCTCTTTATCTTCCTCCTCTTCATCTTCCTCCTCTTCATTATCACTTTCCCTTTCCATATCCACATCACCGTCTAAATCAATGCCGCACAGTGCATCCTCATCATCCTCCAGGCACATATCCACATCAGAATCCTGCTCTGAGTCATATTCGCCGTCCGACTCCCCGGTAGAGTCAGTATCTGCATCTCAGGAAATTGACCCGGAGGGCGATTCTTCCGGCTCTGAATATACCGACTCGAGTTAGCCCTCCATGTCTGAGTCTGCCTCATACATTTCCTTCTGCAACTACAAAGCAACTGCACGAGAGATATCATCTCCCCCTGGGGTTTGTTTCTGAATAACTATCCCTTTACTGTTTCCCTTCCCCTTCCCCTTCCCTTCCTCCATTCCCTTCCCCTTCTCCTTCCCTTTCCCCTTCCAGTCCTCAGTCGCCGTCCCTTTCCCCTTCCCATCCTTTGATCCCTTCATTTTCCCGATGCCAATCTAACCGCCCTGCCTGTACTCTTCACCCTCGTCAGTGTCATTGTCATTTCCATCGCCAGGATGGCTCCGTCCACTCCTTGGCGCTCCGGGATCTGCCGAGTTGTCATCATCATTATCCTCGTCGATTATCTCATCGCTATTCAGTAGTGTCACAGCCAGAAAGTAGCCTGGCGCGTACTGTCGGGAGCTTGGTTGCTCAATCTGTGCTGTGAGATCATCGCAACCCTACAAAGAGAATCGCTCGCCAGTGCACTTAACATTCCGCGAGCTGGTTCTCTGCAGATTGGAGTGATTGACTAGATCCCTGAAGGCACAGGGGTTGTCCCACCTCCAATTGTTCATTTGGTCGCAGGTTTTGTCAAACATTTGCCCCATATATGGGCGGAAGGCTGCCCACCACTCCCGGGAAGGCAAACTCCTGCTGCTGCGGCGCAACCACATCAGCTGGAATTGTGAAAAGTGGTGAGGCGTGACTGGATCAAGAAAGATTATATCAGAAATGAGGTCCCATGCCTTCTCATGCTTCACACCGGAAACATTGTATATCCATATGAGTCCATGGATATGTTCCAAGATGAATCGCTTGATGCGGTCCAAATCCAAGGACAGGCATCGATTTCTGAGCGATGTCAGCATCTTTCACCTAGCCTTCGCCTTACCTTTGCTGCTGCTCTATGATGGCATCACTGTGAGTTGAAAATGAATTACATCCGAAGCGATAGCTGTTTGATAAAGTTGCATCCAGCGGAAGGAGGCCGAGAGGGAACATACAAAGTTGTGTAGGGTATCGGGTGTGTTTTGGGTCGAGATGCGTTGTTCAATCAAGTCACATGATATCGAGATAGTTCAAGATGCTAGCGGTGTGTGTATTATGGGAGGACAAGAGAATGGAGGTGTAGGCGGGAAGAAGGTATATATTTACTCCAGTTCCTGCAATTCCTTGGTTCAGCTTGTGAGATATGATAATTTTGTTTCATATCCTGCGTTTTGTTTGTGAACGAACACAAAGCGGCCCAGCGTTGATCTTGCACAACCACCAGGGACTTCATGAATCAGAAGCCTTGATATGAGATTTAGTACTCACGGTGAGGAAAGTCTACGACGCCGGGCATTGCTTTTGCATCTCACAACACTGTCACTGCTCAGACATGGTGCATCTCAGAGCACACTGCGTAGTTCTCTGTTTGTCCTAACTATTCATCCATCTAACACGGCAACCATCATGCCAAGCGGTGGACAAAGCAAATGCAGCGGATGTCATAGGATAGAGAATGCGTCATTGTTCGCTTTGCAATGCTTTTAGCTCTGCCAAAGGGGGATTTCCGCCGGAAAGCAGAGGATATACACGATCAATGGTTCGAAGTATTGTGCCAAGACTGAGTGCAATACCATGATAACTGTGCCAAGAAGGCGTAAACACCCTTCAAGCGGTGCAAATAGACCTTCAGATGTTGCTGTAACAGTGAATATCAATGCTGAGTTGAATCTGAGTTCAATCTGATGGCAATTGACCCCATAATTGAATGCTTTTCAAGGGATCTTGTCCCCGATTATTGCCATGGTTTAGAGTCCAGTGCGGTCTACCCTGCGCCTCCCTTTTTTGTCCAATCCCTCCCTGATCGCTCAAATAGAAGTCTACCTAGCCTGCCGTTGCATATGCATGCACAGGGAATTGTTCTGTCATTCTTAACGTCGAACAACTATATCGGACTATACCTTCCCAACGGCCTCACCCTGACATGACTCCGGTCATATGAACTGTTCGAAGTCTTGCGAATTGTCAGAATCAACAGAAGTGTCGGCATTCAGGAAATTCCCGACATCCCCCTGCCAAGAGACGCCTTTCCGTACCGACTCGCGAGAGGGATTCCTCTCAAGGAGGGAGTTCCGTAGCCTCTACAATCCAAAGTCAGAACTCCACCCCCTCATCTTTGCTGAATAATTCTCGGGTTGCAGATATCATTGAACAAGTGACTTCCACCCCATCCACTGCACAGCAACCTTCAATGAATACTCCAACCGCCACGCCAGGCACAAGCAGTCGTCGCACACCAGCACCCGGAGGATCCTCACAGAGAGACTCAACATTCCGCATTGTATTCTGCCCCGTGTCCGGCATTGCTAGCACTCCCACTCCTCTCAGCAGTCTTGACAACCTTCCTACCTCTATCCCTCATCCAGAGTCCCATGCGATCATTACAAATCCACTGCGACCGCAAGCTACCGAAAGGAATCACAGCCAGAGACAGTGTCAATCGCAACCACAGGGGGTGGCTACACCTCGACCAGTCATCTCCGGCAGTCGCAGGATCCATCGATTTGATCACTCAGATGTGACGTGTCAGGTATTTTCAATGGGCAGACCCCTCAAGCTCTTCATGTGGAAGAGTCGGCCGTTTATGGGTGCAAACCACTTGGAGATGGTAAGTTTTGCAACGCAACGTGTTGCGAAAGCATTAGCTGAAGGCCCACACTGGCAGATATTAGAGAAGTACTAGCACACCACTATGTATCAAAACATCATTTGGCCCATAGCAGTTGAGGAGCGCGCAAAGGAGATCTCGAAAGAGGTTGGCTGAAGCAACCCCACGTGTTGGATATTACACGCTCAAACCGGTACCAGGTTTGAGCACAAGTCAATAAGGTTAAATCCCATTTTATTCTATCACCAAGGGACAACATAGGAGAGCTTTATGATCTCCACCGGTTTGAATCCGCTGCAGAGCATTTGGAATTCATTGATTCCCTTCTGGCAGACACCAGGTATCTTTATCCTGTGGCAGAGGGTGTGGAAGGTGGTCTACATAGTCCAAATCCAATGCACAGAGAGTCGAATGCTGCAATCGAATGGCCAGCGTCCACTTTAATGCCTGGCGGAAGCAATCCCTCTGTTTATCTAGATCAAATTTTATGATTGGGCGAATAACCGCACTAACTATATGATGGATTGTATCATTCCATGATTGACTACAAGGATGGTCCTATACCATCGCCACTGATCATGTTGACCTGCATCGCTTTGCGCCATGCTCTCATGGAGTGGCAAAAGGACAAAGGTGTTCATCCGAATGCGTCCAACTCAAAGCTGCAAGCGGACAGACCAGATCGCTCGATCTACATCAACTACAACAATGACGGTGATAAGAATGCATCCTGCAGCGCTGCAACAGGTCACAAGTTGTTAACCTCGCCTGGCATTGCAGTCACGTATACATTCTTGATGGATACCTGGAACACACTACCAGAGAGCGACCACCAGAGGGTGTATAAAAACACTCCTGTGACCGTCAAGCATCAGATCCACCTGGCTGAGAACCCAACGCCTGCCAGGGTCATCAGCGTGGAAGCAGCGCGTGTTCACAATGATATTCATCTTGACAATTTGACCTCCGAAGTAGGGTTTGAGCAGCCTGGTATTGGAAGCACTGACCGAAACATCCCGATAGACAACAATTGCACAGATGACAAACTGCATATTGGGATGACAGGGGGCAGCAAGGATTACGAAGATGGAGGTGACGAAAATGACAAGTGCGGTGCCATCCCCACCGCCAGCTTTCAAGGACGGCTCACAACTGAACTCGAGAGGTTGGACCTGGGAACCAGTGATGTCGATGGATATAGGGGTAACAATGGCGATGATGCGGATGCGGATGAGCAGGAAGACACTTCGCTAGCCGATGCTGAATCAATGCAACATGTGGAGGACTGAGGGCATAGTACTAGAGAGTGTGAAGATTGGACATGGCGATGATGCGAATGCGGATGAGAAGGACGAAGCATCGCAAGCCCAAGATGGATCAATGCAGAATGTGGAGGACTTAGGGCGTAGTACTAGAGAGTGTGAAGATTGGACAGTATATTTCAGACCAGCAAAATATGATAATGGAGAAGCAAATGCAATGGCAAGTGATGTATCCGAAGCGAAGATTGTATTGTAATGAGTGACCACATTTTAAAACTCGACAGATATGGGGAGATTGCGGCATACAATATATAGCAATAGCGGAGAGGTACAGTTTCACACTCGGCCGGAGAATGCCATAAACATCACCATGTATTGTGTAACCAGCTTCAGCATAACTGGAGCCCCTACGAAGAGTGTAACACACATGTCGTTCTGATGGTGCGTATATGTCAGCAGAAAGTAAAGGATGTATGTATGCAACGGGAAGCCTGTAATTCTTTGTCAGATGGTACCAGGTAACGTCAGGGCCGTCAGAGCCGTCCGGAACACCCGGGTGTTTCTGACAGAGACTAGGGTCATTGCTGAGGTAATCTACTTAATATACCGTCCAGTATGTGTGTAAGTCAACAATATTATATTCTAGCCCTACGCAATTGATGCCGCCCAATGCAGCATTCTCCCTCACCAAATGTGCTGGTCCCACTGTTCCTCCAACAGGTACAATATGCTTCATATTTGTCTGTTTGACCACCCGGATGAACCTGTCACCACAATCAGCCCAACCAAGAAGATCTTTGATCTGTATTGGAATCTCCACCACGTACTCTTGAGCTTGAGGACGTAATACCCATTGTTGGGTCATTTTTCACCTCTTAGAAAACGATGATATTGCTTTGCCAGCTGGCAGGCACTCCTGAAATTGGAGGATCTGATTCGGTGCAGTCCAGCTGAACTATAATATGGGGAAAGAAGGAATTCGTCTTTGGAAGGTGTTATCGAGGTCATTCTCTTCAATTTGCGTATAATGGACCCAAATCTTATAAGCTTCAGGCAAGATTGCCTGGTTGGTATTGGTACATTCTACCTTGCAATCATGTCCCAGACGCTCAACAGAAGTAGGGTTGTGAAATGGTTGATGGTAGTACAACAGCCAATTCTGGAGTGTGATAAATATACTGTCAATGAGTACATTCTGATCATATCCGAGCGTGAGTCCACAAACTTTTGGTCCCCAGTGCTCTTCAATTTGAGCGCGGAATAGCGGACCAAAGTTGGGAATTCCGGTATCTTCCGATGCATCACTGAGTGAGGTTGATTTGATACTTCTGCACACCTCGCAGACATGCGTTTTTCTCACATGATATACCTGCTGTGATACAGGGCAGATAATGGGCTCGTCCTGAATTGTTTGCAGACATAACAGATGGGCTCTGCATGTATTTCAGTGTATATCAGTAGCGGACAGTGGGTTGAAAACTTTTGCAGAGTCAACATTGTACCAGTCTTCGAGTGCAAGATATGACAATGTCTCCTTCGTATAGTCAAGACCGGTACACCGGTCATTATGCTTAAGCATCTGTCGAATGTAATGGACTTTGTTGCTAGATTGATATACCTCTTTCACGTTGGCAATATGTAGCCGTTCAGAAATATCAGTGGTGGAATTGTCACCGGAACCCATTCGCCGAATTGACTCTGATATTTCGCTCACATGATGCCCCTCTGAATATCTGAAATGGATTACATGCTGTTCAATGGTTTCCCAGAGTGCATGAATGCCGATTGTCTGCCACCAAGCTTCAAAGATCATCATGTGAATGGAGAATTCCTTCTTGGACTGCATCTGTTTATTTGAGGTGATGCCATAAATCTCTCTATCCAGCTGGATAGTGATGTGCTCCGCATCAGCCAAGCTCCAGGTGGGGGCTTCTGTAACAGCATCAGATAGGCGGTTCTGAAATTGCAGTCGCTTTTCGGCAGTCATGTTTACCGCCCGGTAAGCCTCGTCGTCGGCTGCAGTTTGCGTTAGTATAAGCTGTCTGGCAAATATGCTTCTTGGACCGGTTGCCTTGGTCCGGACTTCCTGCAATAGTTGTTGCTCATGATGTTGGAATAATTTCATCAAAAGCTTGGGTTTTGCGGGTGTCACTTGATGGATTTCGCACTCCTATCGCTTGATTGCCATCTGACAATCAGCATCTGACCAAGTGGTTGCTGCTTGCCGGGCTCTATTCAGGCACACCTGAAATATCCCTGCGTTTCATTAAGGAAACCTCTTCAGCCCCATACACATGGGCATCCATTGCAGCGAGAATGTTATGAATCTTTTGTTCGCGTAACTGATAGGATTCCGTTGCCAACAGGTCATCTACTTTGGCTTTCGCAGACTTCGACATTTTCAGTTCTCGAAAAATACCATTTTTCTTGTAAAATCGCTCCAGTGCATCATCTAGTGCTTTGCGGGATAGATCAGAGTAATTTTGTCGGCTAACAAGTAGAGAGAACTCACATACTGCCCGCATGGCTCCCATAACCATTTCATCATAGGCTTTTCCTGCCGCAGTTTTCCCATCATCATCAGAGCAAACAAGAATTGGAGCGCAAGTCATAGCCAGTGTTCTGATCATTCCACGGATCTCTTTACCTTGCCAGGTGCCGCTTGTCAAAGGATTGGATGGTATAGAAAAGTGCTGGAGGCCGGGACATTGTGTAATGGGTGTGGATCGATTGTCAAATTGATCCTTGACCTGTCTCGCTTTCAGGAATTTGAGCAGCCAGTGCAATAAGTCTTTAACTGAACCCAGGAGCAGCTGATGCAAATCATCAGGCTGCCAAAGCTGATAGGCATTGCAGAGAGGGTATCGCCAAAACTGGTTGCAGATTGGGCGGACACCTTGGCTGTGCTGAGCATCAATATTATTGTCCGCCAGCGACTCGGAGTAAATATCCTGGTCTCTTGACTTATTTGGTGGTTGCATGGTGGGATGCCCCATTGCCGCACCTTTCGGAATTTCGCACATCGGACACGAGCCATATGAGACTAGAGCAACCATGACTCGTTCTGGATAATCTCCGACCCAGGCAGCCAACCGCGGGTAACATTGTCGCTGGAATCCATCAGCACAATCCTATTTCAAGCCGGGGCCAGCGATGTCAAGATGACTGAGTTGGGACAGCTCTGTTCCAACTGTGCAATGCCATGCTTCGTCCATGTTCTTGGCACCTTTTGTGAGACATGAGATCAGGCTGACGAGGATACAGGCGTGCTTTGTAGGTGTAAGCGGATATTGTTTCGAATATTACCTATTGTGAGATTCAGCGGCCAGGCATGCTGAATGCCCGAAACATTCGTCTAGTGAGTCTGGTTGGATGCACAAATAACTGGCACAGTCATCGCTCCAGCAGGAAGTTGATCTTGTGTATCCCACCACCAATCCCTCATGTTCATCACGCTGTGGATTTGACGACCCTTAGTGTCTGAGAGGCGCAACGGTTTGAAATCGAGGTATGCCTGAAAAGAAAGATGTGCTAGTAGGAACTGGATACATTTGTAAATGTTCCTGTAGTATAATATTCCAAATATATGTGAGTCATCTTCAATCCAACTATCATTGCCAAGCCTAAAATCAAGTTCAGAGAGGAGTTTTAGCATGGCAGCTGCAGATTGGAAGGATTCGATTTTGAGGTTGTCCCGTCCAAGCCTCAGATGTTGATCTATGCAGGCTTTCATTTGCTGGATCAACAATTGAGTGCGCTGAAAGTTGTGTGCAGACTGAAATGGATGCCATAGATTCCAGAGTTCTGAGTACTTTCAATGTTTGTTGTACAATCCAGTTCCTTTACCATATGCTTTCCCCCCCCGCATTTTCCACTCCAACTACCTGCCTATTCACATTTGTCTTTGTGGGATCAGGGGTACAGGTGAGATCGGGCTGCTGAGGGTCTATTGGTTCTTCGTTGAGAGTATCATCAGGTGGTGGTGCACCTGGTACGTGGTCTAGGAGTACATCATTAATTGACAGCTTGTCAATGCCCATCCAGGAGCACCTACCGTAGTCAAACCATGATGGCTCTGGGTGAGGGATGCCTGCAGGTGGTAGAATCCCATTGGGTAATAGCCCTTCATTGATCGATATTGGGTGATATCATTGATATTGAACTTCCAGTTGGTTCTCGTTGCATAATTTCTTTTTGCAGATAAAGCATTTAACACGTTTCTGGCAAGTGTTGACGATATTTGAAAAATGCTCATTGTTCTGACGAATCTCAATGATGCTTTAAGGGGTATGGTTTGCTGCTGGATTTGAGCCTCAAGGATATTTGTTTGAAAGCAAGCTAACTCTAACTCAGGTTAGCGTATCACTTTCAAAGCCGCGTCACACCCCACCAAATTTGAAGCAGGGGTAAAACAAAGTCACTTTACGATCAGTTTTCTTCACAAACTAGGATGATATCTATGAAATCCCGCACAATAATGCTGCACATTATCTACTGAAAACCGTTAGCAATGAAAGCTTCTTATGTCATCACTGCGATCAACTATTAATACTGTTGATCAGGTGATACTCCGGTCGGTCTGATCGTATACTACATCATTGCCGTATTGTGTAGGTTATGTCGACCCTCACGCCCCATGCAGCAGATAACATCAGCTTAATACAATGAATAGGTAAGTTTCCTAGCTGGCTGTATGCCCGCTCAATAATCATCGAGAGCTGATAGGTATGAAGGATATTCACTTCAGTAACGATCCTTGACCGGTGGGTGGATCGTGAGCAGACAACGAGGTTAACACAAGGAGCTCAAAAGGAAACAATCACTGTTGCTGCTCGACTCACAAGGCCTCATATTCAATGAAGTGCAGGTCGTATACACACATTTTGAGTGTCAAATGCCTAGTTCTTGTGCTGACCTTCCAACCAGATATAGTTCTTGTTGGGTTCCTGGAGATATCATGTCGTATCCCTTCTATAACCTTTACATTCATGAACTGCACAAAGGTGAGCTTCTATCCAAGATCATCCTACTTTATGAGTTGGAGCATATAACAAAGAAAGGTGGGAAGTGTGTAATTATGATTTCTTTTTCTCAGCCGGGTTTCATGGGATCACAGGAGAAGTGAACTACCACAGTTCGTGACAACTAAAATGGATATAAGAGGCCTGCATTCCGCCGAAGGTCACTGCTATCTTCAATATTCTCAACCATACTGTGCTTCATTCAAAATCACCAATTGAATTCATTATTTGATTACTACCAGTATTGGTTCACATAAGATGTCAACGAATGGATCCCTGCCGAAGACAACCAATATGGCTCCAACCAGTGGGCTGTTTGGCTCACAACAACGCCCAGATGACAATGTGGGAGCATCAGATAATAATGCTAGAAATATACCGAACAAAGACACTCAATTCGGGCAACCCACCAATCAATTTTCTCCACCACTACCACCACCACCAGGGTATAGTTACCCGCCTTCACAACCACCATTTCCAGGCGCTCCCCAGTTCTACCACCAGCCTCCATTCAACATGACACCAAGCTCACTATCAAGCTCTGGTGGGACCCAGGGATATCCGTGTTATGGGCCATCATGGCCTGCATATAATTTCCCTCAAGGAGGATATAGTGGACCTCAAATGTTCCCCCCTCACCAATTCACAGGACATGGGCCGACATCTCCAGGCGCACCTCGAGTGCCTCATGCAGCGCATGGAACCAATCCAGTCATTTGGCCGACCTCTTCAGCTTCCACTGCTCCAGGACCACTTCCCGTCGCGCCTGGTAGACCCTGGATTAGTCTCCCAATGAATCGATTTAAGCCAGCTGCGGAACCACGGCGGATGGATGTTGCCGGGTTTACCGATTTGCCCCCATCGGCATAGATTTTCTATGACGAATTCGATGCAGATTATGAGAGCGACGATTCGTCTGACTTGGGCAGGGCCGAAGGCACAGCCCCAATCAACTTGAAGCAAACAGAATTCTCCTTGAAGCAAGTTGCCAAAAGGATGGGGCAGCCCAACTTTAGTACATTCAACAAGTAGATGAAGGTATGGGTGGCAGGGTGGCTTGACAAGAAGCATCGGTTCTTTATCCGGGGACAGAACCATCAGAAACAGTTGTGAAATGGACCCCTGCACTGGGCGACAGGGGTTGCGCGTTTTTTGGAGACTATCAAAACGTGGCTGCCGTTGGAAATTTTCAATAAAGCCGAATGCATTTGGTGACTGTGGGTTGAGATGTTTTTGGAGAAATGCACTCGCAAGGTTTGGGAGGCGAGGAAGAAGGGATGGCGAGGCAACATGTGACCACCGACGGATATGGGTGAGCACCCGGGCAAAAAATCGAGAGGTAACCTCCCAGAGGTGCCGAATTCAACTTTCATGGTTGTGAGTCGTCGAGTGCCGAATGGCACCAATGACCAGACATCGACCAATAAACTCCATGCTTCATATACAGATGTGAGGCACTGGAAGGCGCTGATTGATTTCATCAAACAAAATTGTTTCCCAAAAGAACCATACTGTCTGACTGCAATATACAAATGCAACTTGACGCAGGAAGAATTGGACGAAGAGTATATGGGATTATACGCACTGGGGCAATTGATGAATGACCATCTATATCGTCAGAATTCATACAACAGTTCCCTTTCAAATGCCTTCAAGTTGAAACTGGGACACGATCTGAAACTGTTTTTGGCAGAAATGAAGGCAGCTACAGGGAACAATATTGCGGAGCACATAATTAGGCCGGTGAAGTTAATCCCCGCTAGCCTTGTTCTGGTTAGTCATACAGCACTGCTAATCCATATACTTAGAGGTGGGAGGGAGCCGATGAAAATGAAAGAGTGGTGGATGAGGAGGCAGGTGGGAAAGAGACTGATAGTAGTATTAATGTAAGTTCTGATTGAGTGAATAGAATTGATTATATTCCACATACTTGTTGGGTCCAAATGCTTGTCTGTGAAATACCTAACATCGCGGTGAATTTCAGGAGCGCCGGAGTATGAGCCCATCAGCCCAACTTACATCAGCGCAACCAAAAGAGATCATTGAGGATTAATATGACAAACCAAGGTGCAAGAGAGGTTCAGGAGCAAGTGGATGGCAAGGAGGACCTCGATCCAGAAAATACCAGTTCAGTATTGAATACTGTTCTCATCACAATCAATAACAAATTTGAACACAAGTGTCTTGGGGAGGCGTTCAGGCTGCTGAATGCTCTCCCGATTCGTCTATCAATTGATGACCGTTTTCCAGGCCACAAGTATTCAATTCCAGCCTGCCCAGAACAAAGTTTCTGGCGCACCAGGTTTGCGCAATCTGGTTCATCGTGAGGAGGTGGGTTTGGGATGCTGATATGCCCGGAGCACTGGTGGCAGCTGATATGCGACTTGGAATGACTTTCACCTCGGTGGCAGCAGCGATGATTTGCAAACTGCTGACTGAGAAGGGCATACTGGGGATACTGCTGTCGATTTTGTAGGGGAATACCCTTGCGGACTGGGTGAATATGGTAAACAATGACTTTCCTGGGAGAATCGGTGAAGAACAGGAATGGTGTCCACTACTGAGACATAATTCAGTGCCCCGCCACCTCATAGTGATCCAGAACACTCCACTGCAGGGGCATCCAGCGCTAACATCCACCCTACAACCAATCCTGCTTGTAACGATGCTCGGAGTTACAGAGAATTTCACGAGTGTCATCGACCAGATGACATTTGCAACAGATTTCAATCACATTAACTTGTTGCATGCGGAAAATGCGAATCTCACCCACACGGATCTGAACACCAGTCTTGATGAGTCATAAAACCGATGGAATATCCACCTTGTGTTGTATGATACGTTAACATCCAGAGCGAAACCATCAAGCAGTGGCCAACTCTCACACTGTTCATGGAGTTTTGGGATATTTGAGGGGGCTCATCGGTACAAGACGAAACATAGTGTGGGCTGGCGAATCGCGATGAATGCAAGAATTGCATTCAAACTTCAAGTCACTGCAATGCCAGGTTTCCATTCACTCTACCACTGGTATTTTCCAATGATGTGGCTGTTTTCGGGTGTGCCTGAAGATCCAGAGGATGATCCTGTGATGGAAACGCACAGCACCAAAGAACTATATTCTGCAGTGAAGAGTTTGACGAATGCTATCCGGACTGAAGACAAACACGCTCAACAGGATGCGGCACACCGGATGATAAACATTGCAAAGCCCTGGACGATCAGGAGGTAGTCAGAATCGAAACTTGCGAATGGGAAACCACTTGTTTGGATACCTGAGGAGATCACACACCATTTTGATCTCGAATGCACTGAAGAAGGGCAAGCAAAACTGAAGACTCTTGTGTAGAGATACACTTCATGGGGTGCTTCAGGAGCGTGGAGGGTTCATAGATGTTGGCAGCCATGTTTCTCATCAGTATTGGGAGACACCGAGGATCGGAATGACCATTCAGGACCATGGTACAATGATTGACCACTCAATACTTGGGTGGATTCTCCGATTTTCCGATGGCTGAGAGACACATTTCTGCCAATGCTGGTCAAGAAACCTGCGGAGAATCCAGAGCCTGACGAAGATGAAGCATCAAACGAGGTGCTCCTGCACAAGCCTGAAGGTAATAAAAGCTCCATGCCGTGTGCACCTCCTCCTCAAAAGGCGGTGCAATTTCGTCCGCTGCGAGGCCAAGTTTGTAATTTGAAAAGGTGGCTCACAAAGTTTTGTACAGAACTTTTGGATATTTTCTATATGTATGTGCAAATGGGCAACGTTGAGCGCACAGAAATGCAGCTCAAATTCCAAGATTTGCCAAATCCCTCTGTGTTCGTAACCACACCCAAAGTGGGTAGGACAGCCCTAAATCTCACAGCAGCAAACCATGCGGTATTAACTCAGAAGTTCTGGGTATTGAATGTGCAGCGCCAGGCATTTGCATGGGTTATTCGACTGGGGCAAAACAGAGTTCCACACACCTGGCTATTGAACACTGGACCAAGTGGTTATGATAACAGAGCGAGTGATGTCCACCATCTCTCTGGAGTGGCACAAATAAATGTCCTGCATGGCCTGATGAGCCGACCGAACATCACGACTTCAATGATATAGTGGATTATGGAGTATGGCGAAGACCATACGAAGCAGCTTATGGAGCAAGGAGTTGTCGTGCCGTCAGATGGTAAGGATGAACGATAATTATCTGGGCAGTGAAATCTAGGTACCCCTCTCTAAACATTCTACCAACACAATCTCACCAACTGATGCAGAATAGGCAAATGGTATGGAGAATAAGGCGCAAGTGGGGAGTATCGGTTAGAGCTCGATTCCATTTCGTGTTAGTGGATCATTGTGATGAATATGGGATGATGTCAATGATCAACAGATATCTGGTAAACAGTAACATAGCCTCAATTGGATGCTCCAATATGGGATGAATAGCAGGTGCGGCAGATTAATGGTCAACTAGGTCAAATTCTGAGGTGCTGTATATTTCTCTTCGTGTTAATTTGAGGAAGCTGCAGTCACATATCATCTTGATCGAATATTGTCCGTGTGGAATTGTGATACCGAATTCTGCGAATGGGATTCCAGTTATCAGGTGCGCCTGAACCTCCATGTGTGATTCAAATTATTTGTTTCTTGTCTATTGCAGGTGCACCGGACACTAGAATTGGGAAAGAATTCGGTATATTGACTGAATCTATAATCCTGAGTATTTTACAGTCAATTGCACATAAGAATCGCTATCAACATCTCACCTCTCCTGAGACGGATCCATCACAGTATATCACTTATCATCCAGGGATAGAAATGCTGTCTAAGCGATATCAAGTTGATGTATCGTATCCTGGGACATGTCTCGTGTATTCCAGGCATACTCAAAGAATATCCCCGAATATTTCCTCGCTCAGTAATGGAATTCAGGCACCCCTCATATCGACTCTCCTGTCGAGTGTGATAGTTTCGGATTTGACACCACATGCATATTCTATTCAATGGCTAATTTTGACATGCAGGCACTCAATATTCACATATGATCTCACTCCAGACACGCCTCTGAACCGTGAATACCCACTTTGCATTACCTCTCAATCTGTGGCTGCCAGCACACAGAGTGTCATCTGTCAGACACAAAACTTTTTGGTGGAGGCTCGGCTCATCCCGCTCGAACCCAGCATAATATCACAATCTATGCTTGATCAGTATCTGCCAGCCGCCGCTTCAATGCCAAACTGCCATGCTCCATGTAAACCTATTCATTGCAGGAAGGTATCCACCACACGCTTACCGTAGATGCACCACCCTGGCCGATAAGTAACCACACTGAACTGAATTCTGACTGAGAAGTTTTTTCGGACCATACATTTCCAATATCCTAAAATAGCTTCTGTCGTTCGGGCTCCATAATCGAGCTGCAGCTTGAGATAGTGAACCCCAAAAGACAGCTTCTGCGCAGCAATTCTGTAGATGACCGGCCACTCCCGCTCACTTGTATACCACACTTCCTCCAATCTGTTTCAATTCACAACTCTTCCAATCCAGACTAAACTACATTTTGACTAACTTGACTGTTTGGGACTCCAAAAACCTGTATCATAATATAGATTGTGTGAACTGATCTCCATCAAGAGAGCTCGAACAGATAGAATCTGAATGCCAGTTTCTGCTCAGCGGCTCGATTTGTGACCGGCAAGCTCCCGCCCACCGCTCATCTTGAACACCTGAAGTTCATGACAAATCATAAACAGACCATATCTGTTTTCTGCCAACGTCCAATCCGAAGTGTGCATGAAGAACAAATCGTGATGGAAGCTCGAGTAAAGAAAAGGCAGTTTCTGAGAGTACAAGCAACTGTCAAAGTAAGGCGAGCCTGCAATCTCAGCCATTAGATTGTATCCCGCGTGCTAATTCAATGCTAGCTGCAACTCAATTGGCTGGAACTGCATGCTGTTATTCGTCTTTCTGCTGTCAGATGAAGCCTCATGATGCATTCATATTGTTCTGATGCACTGCTTTGAACACCAATATTTACGTTAAGTCAACATTTGAGCATTGACATTCGTAATGTTTGTGATTAAATGATGTGGTGTTTACATGATAGTATGCACAACATCTCAATGTGACTGACTATTTATGACCCATTCGCTAGCAATCTTGCCATTGACGAGATCTGGAATCGATTAGATTACCCCTGAGTCTTCATCGTACCTTTTCTGGTGTTTCTCTATGTTGAATCTGTGCTATGTGAACCCAAATTCTCTGTCCTCTCTTACACTGACGGCATACATATTGTGACTTCAGCAGACTAGGACCACGGAAAGTGAAGTTCTGCACCCGATATCGCCTAATCGACCGCTAACTTTGCTGCAGAATCCTAAAACAACTGAATATCATCGAGATCGGGTGTCTATCCGACTGGTACACCGCATTCGGAGATTCATATTTATCCACTATCAGCAACAAATTCAGTTTGAACACATGTAACTTCGACTTTTACCACTCACGAAGGTCCCAACTCTATCCTCCGTCCAAGTCCTGCAAGATTCTTCAACACACCGACAATTCTGTGCCACACTGTCACCTCTCATATGATTGAACTAGAGGCCTAATGAACTACCTTTGGCAGAGTTAGATGCAGGGGCTATCATGATCAACCCATTTCTCAGTATTCCAACTATGTCTGGCCCTGAGAGTTAGTTGGTCATACAACCATGGTAATGTCTCGAGTTCTTCAGGTGTGTTGAGATCTTCAGATACATCTGGTTCAATTTCTAGGTATGTTGGCTTAATCCAACCTCCTATTCTTGCATCAATAGCATATTTGGATATGAATGCTAACATTCAGAAATTGGGGGCATGAAGAATACATATAATCCGATGCACCTGACGCTTCTTAAATCACAACACAGAGCTAGCTTCAAAGATATATATATGAACTGCAGAGACTGTCTTCCGGATGCTTTCCAGGCACGCCTCGAATTGCATCCTCCTCAGCCAAGCTTCACTGTATTCAGGCACGCCTCGAATTGCATCCTCCTCAACCGCGTGCTACTTTGTTGCCCTATTTTCCCATTATTCAATTACACTTCCTACTGTATTTACTATTTTATGCTTCTGTCTACATTCCGGAACTTCACTTCATCAGCATGGAACCTACTGCCAGCCTGGTGAGCAATCACGATTCACAGAAGAATCACGAAGCCCACCTTGAGCGAGCACTTGCACATGCATTCAAGAAGACAGCCAATTTTCATTCCTGATCAAATGTTTGAACTTCGACATTCATGTATAGTGTTAGAGATAGCGAATGTCCGCACTATAATTCATATGAAGCAGGATGATGACGATACTGATCGGGAGAAGATCAGCGATGAAGACAGTGAGGATACTGGAGAGTCCACGTTGTCATCCGATATTGAAGAAGATGATTTGGACAAACAGCAAGAAGTCCTTCATCTAGACCAGGTGCGCCATGATAAGATAAAATGAACTAGAAGGGTTGCACTGCCAAGGAAACGGATCCATGCCGATACTGTCATTGCCCGCACTTCACTTCCAAATCTGCGACATCCAGCCAGGGCCATGGCACCACCATTGCTCAAACACCAAAAGTCAACCATCAACATATTACTCAAGTCTGACATTGTACCCACCCTGGCGCTCCCACTTCCCAAGGCTGGTGGAGACCATAGTGTTCCTCAACCAGAAGCTGGTGGAGAGCACAACGTTCCTCAACACCAAAAGGCTACCTTTGAGGTAGCGAAATGGTTCATAGAGGCAATTGTGTTCACAATGACTCCCTGGCCAATCATTTCCAATGAGAAGTACTCGATGGTTGATGATGCTTGGCAACTAGCCATTGAAGCCCAGGATTGACAGCGGGCATTAGCAGGTGCTCCTGTAGGTACACCATCTGTGTGCCAATTTCCCAGTGGTCAATCACGTAAAATTGATCTACAAACCCGAGAAACTGTGAAATGTTTATTCTGTTTTCTGCTCCTCGATTGGACTTGTGATGATACAGATCCCCCAGAATGTACATAGTTGAAACTAAAGATTAGTACCATTCGAGGGCGGTTGGCAGATAGGGCTCGTCGATCAATTGTCCGCAGTTACAGGTTGGATACAGAATCAGAGACTGGGCTTCGAATCCAGGTTAAGCAGCTCCTGTATGATGAAGCTTATCTCTCGAAGGTCATTGATGAGATGAAGTCCTGTTTCACGCGGATGGAAGTGCTTGACTTAATCGACCATCAGTTGTTCTTCACTGCCAATAGCTTGGGGTGACACCCTACCAGATAGCAGTTCTTTCAACCGCTCCCACCGCAGACGTTAGCCCTTGTGGCTGCAGCTATTCATTGTGCGCTGTCTGAGTATGCCACTGAAACGAAGGTGACAGTTATGTTTTCTCAAGATGAATATCGAGGTAAATTTTGCCCTTCCACGGTAATGGATTGTATTTCTGCAGATGCCACTGCACTCATCAATTACACATGGTGGGCTGCTTCATACCCCCCCATGGTTCTCCTCCGCTATAATAGGCGCTCCTCAATCCCCATCCGCGCTCCTCAGTGTGGATTGGCGCTTCAATATTTCATTCAGCGCTCCATACTGCTTTTCTGTCGAAGCTCCACCTCTCGAATGGGCCCTCCTCAATCCCCTCCTCGACCTCAATCTGGAGTGCCTCTATTTCATTCCAGACTCTATACCTCCCTCCCTTTCGGTGATGCTCAGCGTAGATGAGCTGCTCCACTGGATAGGCGCTCCTTGGCCTGGATTTGCTCCCCACAAATTCATTCCACACTCCTCTATCACCATCATCACTCCTCTTGCCCACCCTACACTCCACATCAGGCACTCCTCCTTTCCTGGTGGCGCACCTCTTTTCCCCACAAATTCATCATATTGCCTTTCAAACTCCATTTTGATTCACCGCGAGCTAACCTCTCAATTCCAACCCTTTACATATCACAAATCGAGCTAAACAACATTGGAACTCAATTTTCCCCACTCGCCAGGCCCGAATCATTTGGAAATACAAGGAGCCCCTCCAGCTTCTTTGAGCCGTTGATGAATTGTGTGTTCCTGCATTTGTCGGCCCTGATGAGATGAGTCATTTAGTGGACGACATTGAGACAATGTTCAATTAATATCATTCAATCACTAAGCCGGGTTATTGTTTCTGGTTTCCCTGCTTTCATTTTTGAATCACTCAACATTTTCTTTGATTCTCCTTAATGTAGCGATGCAAACAGTAGAATGTTGAATGAGATGCTGGGTACTATAGTATGATTTATAAGATGATAATGAACAATAATCTATGCATCATACATGCAGGGTATTCTTATTGCTTGTGTAGATCCGGAGAATCTCAGATAACCCCTGCAGTTCTTCGAATGAATATCCGTAAGACCCCAGGCCTCTCTCAGGCTTAGTTTGGGATTCCGGCATTGGTTGGGCGACAGTCCCAGGTGCTCCCAGACGTATCACAACTGCTCCCATGGTGCTCCCATACCAGTCATCAGAGATCTCAGTTACTCTGAAAGCTGGTCGGAATGCCCTCCTAGGGTCTGATTCTCTCCTGAAATTGACCCTTCTAACTTTACACTCCACCTCCTCTCACACACTCCTGGAGGCTCCCAGTGACTAAAATACATTTTGCTGATGTAGCCAGGTATGAAATCGCTGTTCATACAAAAATCATAAGTACACCTTTCGAGAGCATGTGCACTTGTACTTACTAAGACAGCTAATCTTCTTCATTTATCTAATGTTTAACATCTAACCCTGGCCTGAAGTATTGTTTTGGAAATGACTAATATCCACAGTGTTATTATACTAAAGCAGCAGGACCAACATCCCCATTGGGAAATCAGCAATAATGAAGATAACTGACCTAGAGTGTCCACCTTGATGCACAATACAAAAAATGGTGATTGTGATTACCACAAAGAGGTTGCACTTCTAGGTTAGGATTGCCAGGACAAGATTTAATAACTACCAGGTTACCACTGTCAAAGAAACAAAGCTGTGATAATATAGTACTACCATGCCCTCCACTTTCCACCTCCCAGAACCCAGCTGGAGCTATGCTATCTCAATTGCTCAAACTTCAAAGTCAACCTTTAACAAATTACACTAGTCCTACTGCACCCAACTAGGTACTCCTGCTACTATGGCTTGTGGAGACTGGTATATTTCACAACCAATGGCTCCTGGAAAATACATTATACCCCAGCACCACAGCACTACTGTTGCCTTTATGAAAAGGTTCATTGAGCCAATTCTGATTGTGATCACTCACTGGCTCATACTATCGAATTAGAATTACTGCATGGTACAAAACACTTGTAAACTTGCAATTGATGCTCATAATTAACAGCATGCTTTAGCTGGTGCTTCTATAGGTATACCCACTAAGTGCACATTACCTGATGTTCTATTTCTTATTTTCTATCTACAAATATGAGCTGTTGTAACTGTTGGATTAAGATTAATACTCCTTATCAGGTCTTATGACATTGACTATTACTCAAAAAATACACAGTTGACATTCAAGATTAGAACTATTACAGGACGATTGGCAGATAAAGCTTCTCCACTTTTTTCTGTGGTTACTGGTTGGATATTACCCGCAAGGATCTGCATCATATCCAGGTTAAAGAAGATCAATTTGATACGACATATCTCCCAAACATTGTGGAATATTAAAATCCATAGTTGAGTAAATACAGTACATAATGTAATCTAGCACCAATTTTCCTTCACTAACAATGTCTGGTGGGGCCGGTCTACTATATCCCGGTTTGTCACATCTATTACTCTATAGACTCGAGTCCTGGTGGCTACAGCTATTCATTATATACTGAGACAATATGGCAGTGGACAGTGACTACCATTTTGTTTTCTCAAGATGAATATCAAGGTATATTATACATTTCCCTTGTAATATATGATAATGTGGAATGTACTACAAACATCCATCAGACACTGATGGGCTGCTTGATACCCCCTTCATTGGGACTTTTGAAATAGTAGCAGTGCTCTTCCACTGAGATAGGTGCACTTCCACTTGGATTGTGGCTTCTCAATTGCTGTCAATACTTCACTAAATTTCATGCTGTGTTCTGGACCCCCTGTCTCAGTACTCATCATCTATAATCAACATGCCACCAGTAGAATATATTATTTTCCAATATAATGGATGCTATCCAATCGCAGTCACCATTGCAATATATTTCGTTTCACCCCCTGGAGCCCACAGTCCATACTCGTCCACCAGGACAGGTTGTTGTCCGTCCCAATTGGTCCTCTGCTACAGCGATTGGTGCCCCTCAATACCCATCAGCACATCTTGGGCTTGATTGGTCCTCCTCTATTTAATTCCACACTTCATACCACTCCTTGCAGCTCTTCTTGTCTAGGATACACCCTCCTCTACTGGAATAGACCGTTCTCTATCCCCATCAGCACCCCTCAGCCTAGATTGGCACTCTGATATTTGATTCTGCCCTTTTCCATTGGATTCTGTACTTCTCTGTTGGACACAGCCACCCTCATCTGGCGCTCATAATTGTGTTGCAGTACTGTCATTTTGATCCAAATATGTTATATTGAGTTTTATACTACATTGGGATTCTACACTAGCTACAATTGTATTACACTGTTATTAGATATCACAAATCAAGCCAAATGACATTATGATTCGGTTTCACCTCATTGCTGGATACAAATCATCAGCAACTACAAGAAGCACCTCCGGCTTCTTTCTGTGATTGATACATTCTGGATTTCTGCCTCACTCAGCAATGTTGTAATGAGAGATATTCTGGATGATATGGACACCATATTCAGTTGATATTAGGTCAATACATATTTGGGGTAATATGTTTGTGTAGCAGCTTTTTCTTTGGAAATCAGTTATCTTTTTCTTTAATTTCTGAAAGTTGCAATGCAATCAATAGAATGTTACAAAAGATGTTAGCAAGTATTGTGGGATATGGAAGTTGATAATAAACAGTAATCCATGGATCATCTTAGCTGTGGAGGGTATGCAATGCTCATCTACATCCAGAGAGTCTCAGAAAATACCTGTAGTTCTTCAGAACAAAATCCATAACAACTCAGCCATCATTTAGATTTTATTTGAATTTTCCACATTGGTCGGCTACCAGTCCCAGTTGCTTTCTAAACTCTCACTAGCACTTGAACATGCTTCCAAATGTATCACACTCACTTGCATCATACTCCCTTGCTAGTCATCAGATATTGATGTTACCAGCTGGTGTTCCTGTAATATCCTTCTCGAGTGTGATTCTCTCCCACATTTCATACTTTTAATTGTATACTCCACAGTTCTCTCACAATCTCCTGTAGACTCGCATTGGAAAGAATTCAGTTTGCTGATATAGTTGAATAGAAAGTATTCGTATAATATATCAAGTGGTGAGTTAGTACTGTGCTGCATATCATTGAAGATGATTATCTCCTACAGAAGACAGATATCTATAAACTGCTGCTGGTTGGTATTGCTTTAGCATCTGTCAAATTATCCACAAGTTTGATTCATCACATCAACTGAGTAATAAGTAAATATAACATCATGGCAACTCCAATAAATTCAGAAAACATCGGAGTTTATTAATATTCTGTCCTTAAATTCTTGAAATATTTCAAACATATACCACCATACATTTACATACACTGACCTATGGATGTCATATATTATTGATTCTTTGTTGACACATATACCAAGGTATAAACATAACAGTTATTATACTGCAGTACTATAATGCAAATTGTATTGCTCGAATGATAAGGTTAGTGGTCACATTGCATGCATGGATAATTAATTTGGCAATAGTATAATAGGAAGTGAATAATACTACCCATAATAGTCGGATATGTCAGCAAAGATATTGCCCAGCCAAATTGCTATTTCCTTTTCATTGTAGCCATATATTGTATACAGAGGAATCCAATGCAAATTGGTGTGTAATATATCAGACACTGAATTAGAATTCAAAGTTTGAGAAATATTTTAACTAGCTATTGTTGACAATGTCCAATAGAAATGAGGGAATAATAATCTATGCAGATGTAATGTAAAGAGTATGCTACAATGTATATATATCAGTAGTTCATATACCTCTGCAATTTATTCTGAATAGTGGAAATATCAATTTCCTACCCAATTAGTATATATCTTCAGAATTATAATAAATCATATAGTAGACAAAGTTGATATGTTAATCTCAACAGCAATATGTAGTATCAGTTGGTGTCAGCACTTATCAGGACTGCCAATTGCACCATGGCAGAGAGATTTTTTTCTAAGCCACAATTAGCATTGCTGTTTTATTTGTCCATTAGATGTATTAGACCTGGAATTGCCAGATTATGGAACTACATACTAATTGGATCTGTGTGTATCAGAGCTTAAATGGTCAGAGATCACATCACAGCCATTTTTTGCAGCACAATTCTTGTCTGAAATACACTCATTTGAGTAAGAATTGTTAGAGACTACTTCACAGTACACTGTTATAGCCCAGAATTTCCAAATGGAAAACAGAGCCAGACTTGTTGCAGCCGAATGAACTACAGCAAGATTTATGCAAGAATATGTTGGAGTTATATTGGTAATAGTACGGTGGTGATATCCAGTAGGTAGTAATACAGTACAAATCCTGCGAAACAGATCTTGATTATTTCCTCACGGTTGCATACTACTAAAACATAGGTGGAATCAGATTATCCACAAGTTGCCCTCACTTGCATAAGTCGATTATTATATACGAAGTATGTCAATTGAACAATAACGTTGTTTGTAATATGAACCGTTAACTTTCATAATAGTTGAGTATTTGGTTGAAATTGCTTTGCAGAAATAGTAAAAGCTATTGCTAGAGTGGTAGAAGCATTAAATATTGTATATATATATAGCTAAACAAGATTCTATCGCAACACAGTAGTATATATATACATTGATCCCATGATAGAAATTCCCTGCATTATAATATTGGCGTTCTTGGTATATATAGACATGACAACTTCCTTTCCACCAGCAAAGAATTAGTGGTGCAATCAGAATTCTGTGGGGATTACCTGAGAGTACTATAAACTTACTTTGTTTTTTCTTAAAAGCTTTGGAGCAAAAATTAAAGACTGTACAGAAATGGATGTCGATAAAAAGAGCAGTTTCTGTTTGGGCAGTTGGCTAAAAATCAGCTTTCCAAACACTTGTAAATATTACCGCACTGTCCAGATAGGTAACACTACCCATAATTCCACAAAATATCCTTCAGGCTTAGTGTGAAAGACATGGTGAAAAGTTTTCATTTTATTGCACAATAGATATTACATCTACAATCTGCTCGCAGGATGATACTCAGATCAGGAAGACCAATACCCATTGCACACCTGTCATAGTGCACATGGTTAAAATCAACTTTGTCCAATATCAAACAGGGTGAATGAGTCTCTCACAGTCAGAGTTGAAGTTTGGCGCAAGTTTCAGTATCCTGTAAGAAGGGAAAGTAGCTGTGATGGTAACCAATTTCAATAGAACTATTTACATTTTACAGTGAATTCTAGTAAACAAATATTGTATAATACCTTTAGCTGTAGTTAAGTGTTACGGGGGTATTTAAGCCATGTGACTAATACAACATTTATCAGACAAAATACAGCGGCCTATCAAGATCCCCAAATATCTCCTCGTCTTTCCCAATATTCAACCTCTCACTATATGTAACTGCTTACCACTCTCCATTGTCTGTCCAGAGTCACTCTTTGAACAATTCTTCGAATGGTGACAACCCTGTGGTGATGTATCAGTGTACCTCGTACTGTATATCTTGAACAATCACTAATTACGAAAGCGTTTGCGAGATGTGGGTTAAACCTTGCTCGTTTCAAAATGAGACGAGATCTCCCACAGTTCTGACGACCTATTGATGTGCGTATTGTAATGGTGTCAGTTTGTTTGAAGTAATATGAAGAATATTCACCAAGGTGAAATAGATCTGAAATGATTGTGGGTTTTTTATGATAGAAATCTTGATAATATTTTGATGTGTTCTTAGCTGGTAATGTCTGAGTGTGAATTGCAGCTAGAGCTTGGTTCTTCTCATTGACTGGGATAATGTGAGTTCTTATATAGTTGAGCCTTCAGGTCAAGTTTGCCATTCGGTTATCGCCATGACACATAGTTTGTTCTATAGCTTATCGCTGAGATCAACTTAAGTAACTCATTGATAGTGCCAGAAATTGCTTCAAGGTTATCGTGTTCCTGCATGAATGGTTTCAAGGCGTTACGCCCCCTCTATGGGTCATCTGCATGACATGATATCAAACGCACCAATATGACAACTCATAACTTCAACTTGGAAATCTTGCTTCCCATTTGTTCAGTAGTTGGAACAGCTGACGACTTATAGTCTTATCAGTGCTTATCGCAATTTATATTAACTCCAGGTTATTAAAAGCCTCGCCATTGAATTTAGCCATTTGGCTATGCGTTCAGAGATTTAATCAGCGACCAACCGATACTCTGCCAATGTAGATTATAACTCATCAACCTAGTAATACTGACTAGTATGATGTTGCAATGCATACTGACTCAACCCAATGAGCAGGTTTGCCTCTGGCCTCTTATCTTCAGTCAATGTCATTAATCCCTCAGCCACAGCATGCTTAGGTCTCCACACTGCCGTAGACCGAGGAGCATTGAACGATGCATCCTTATCACTGAGTGATTAGGCCTGTAAATCCCTACTTACTCGCATATTCTGTAGCGTCTGCTGCACACGTAATTCTGCAAAGTCGCAACTTAACTGTGTGTATCCCGCTAGATAAGATATAGCAGGTGTGGCGAATAATTAAGCGCACAACTGAAGATTTTTCACTTCCCAGTGATGGCAACATAATTGCGTCATCATAATTGAATCTGCTAGTGTGAGCTGACTCATCACTAATTGATCGACATGCAGCTCAGGTGTAATCCCGCTTAAGATCACCTGACTGACAAACAATGTGATGCTCTCACAGCTAGGTGTTATGCAATTAAGTATCTGCTAACCAATCCACATTGTATCATTACCGCTGCTAGGGGATACACCCTAACATAAAGTATATCAAGGAAAGCATTTGTATTACATTTACTTGAATATATTGTACTCATAAGCATAGTACAATAATATATCATTGACATCATTACCATGTCAAGATGCTTTGGGGGTTAATTGACCCAAGTCATAGCGTCATCCAGTATATTCAGATAGATATTGCTCTTTGCAACAAATTATTGTATGTCTAATATCAGAATATCAGCCTATTTTTTAAAACCAATCTGAATGTCAAATAGTTGGCATTTACATCCAATTCAAATCAAATATTATTGCATAATATATTATCCCTGGGATTGTAACTGTTTGCAGCCCATGTTATACACCTCTACAACCACTTCACCATACAATCATCAATGGTTTTCTGAGACTTTCCATTTTATCCAGTCATCTTTAGTGTCAAATAAATCTTTCTGTCAATGTAGATTGGAAATTATATACAATGTGACTTGATAAGTCTTACTACTCAACCATAGTTTGCTTTCTGAGCCAACAACTGAACTCATATTCATGTACCACAATGTATATTTCTCGTACGTTGGGCACTGAATTCCACAATGTTAGGGGTTGTCCCCTGATAGCGGTAATGATACATGTTGATTGAAGCAAGTACACGTGACTACCATATGGAATTGGATACATTGGTTACGAAGCAAAACACCTTCTTGCGTATCAGCTCATGTCA
>Ga0307515_10000244_pt1 | contig 134791 bp, 116 predicted proteins | sample 17_EM_MG_FD_194513 | JGI IMG/M metagenome (GOLD analysis project Ga0307515, IMG submission 194513) | Populus trichocarpa ectomycorrhiza microbial communities from riparian zone in the Pacific Northwest, United States - 17_EM | ecosystem: Host-associated > Plants > Roots > Unclassified...
GTCGTTCGGGTGATGGTCAATCGAACCCGGAATCGGCGCATCCACGAATTCGGCCCGAGCTTTGCCGCCGCGGAAGGACTCAGCTTCGCCGAACAGGGCATCAGCGCGGCGCACGCTGCGAATGACATACCCCAATTCACGAGCGCCGAGAGGTAAGCCCGCAGCGCCACAGCGTTGGCGATGCGACGGCTCTTGCCGCGGAACTCAAGCATCCAGACAAGAAAGAGAGACAGCAGAATGAACCAGCGTGTAGCAGCCAGCGCCGTGACGGAACCGAACTTAGCCTCGAGCGTGGACGAAATACGGCCCGATCGGGACAAGCCGCCACGCACCGTCAGCGAGTATCTCGACAAGCTTCCCTTGAACAGTCGCCATGCCTTGATTTTTGTTGTCAGCGCGCTTGGATTCTTCTTCGACGCGCTCGACCTGCAGATCCTCGCGCTCGCCGTTCCATCGATCTCGAAAGAGTGGGGGTTGGCGCCCAACGCGATCGGCTGGCTGTTCAGCCTGACCGCATTCGGCATGCTGGCCGGCAGCTACACGTTCGGCACGCTGGCCGACTACATCGGGCGCCGGCTCTGCTTCCAGATCACCATCGCCATATTCGCCGTCAGCAGCGGGCTCTGCTATTTCGCAGAAAACGCGTGGCAACTTGGTGTGCTGCGGGTCCTGGTCGGTTTCGGGATCGGCGGCTTCATTCCTGTCGACACCGCAATCATGTCGGAGTTCATCCCGGCGCGTAGGCGGGGACTGGTCTTCGGCTTGTGGAACCTCTTCTTCTCCGTAGGATACATCGCATCGGCGAAGATCGCCTCGTACATCGTGCCGACCTATGGCTGGCGAGCACTGTTCATCGTCGGGGTTGCGCCGGCGTTCCTGGTATTGCTTGTCCGCGCCTTGGTGCCTGAGAGTCCCAGGTTCCTGATGATGCGAGGCCGTCTCGACGAGGCGCGTCGCTCGGTGGCGTGGATCAGCGGCAAGCCGCTGTCGCAAGATATCGACGCCTTGTTCGCGAAGCCTGCCAAGGTCGAAGCGGGAAGGCGGATCACGGTCGCCGAGCTGTTCTCTCCCGCTTACCGGTCACGCACGGCGTTCACCTGGTGTCTGTGGTTCTCGCTCATGTTCTGCTACCTGGGCTTGCTGCCGTGGTTGCCGACCTTGCTCGGACGGTTCCGAGAAATTCCGATGAGCGAGGTGTTCAACATCATGATCGCCTTCTCGGTCAGCGGGATTGCGGGGCGCCTGACCGTCGCGTTTCTGGTCGACCGGCTTGGGCGCCGGACGATGATGCTCCCGCTCGCGACGTGTGCGCTCATTGCGGCGCTGGCCTTTGGTTGGCAGACCGAAGTCAACGCCATCTGGTGGTGGGCCTGTGCGCTCGGCTTCTTCCTCGACGGCGTGCTCGGAACCACCGCGACCATGACCCCCGAGCTCTATCCGACCAGGATTCGCGCAACCGGAATCGGCTGGGCGCAGTCCATGGGCCGGATCGGCGCGATTCTCGCTCCCCTGGCGATCGGGGCACTGGTTCCGCTGGGTGTTCAGTGGGTCTTCGTCATGTTTGCGGTCGCGCTCGGTTTCGTGATCCTGGCGACGTCTTTGTTCCGGGTGGAAACACGTCAGTTGTCGCTGGAGAAAGCGTCTGGCGAGACTGCCTGAATAATCAACGGCAGCCGCGGTAACGGCGCCGTACTTATTGGCGGTCAAGGGGTGTATGCGGCACAAGCGCGAGACATGTCGACGAAGAAAACGGGAAGAAACGAAATTATGAAGATTGCGATGTTCGGTGTGGCAGGAAGAATCGGAAGCCGTGTGGCCGCTGAGGCCGCGAGCCGGGGATACCATGTCATCCCCGTCGTTCGCGACCCTGATCGCCTTGGCACCGCATGGTCTACGAAGGAATTCATACTCGGCGACGTGACCAACTCTCAAAGTGTGGCTTCCGCGGTCAAAGGCATGAACGCGATCATTAGCGCCGTAGGGCCTTCCGCCGATGACACTTCGCGAAATGTCACCATCGCTGCGGCCGCCGCGTTGATCGAGGGCGCTCAAGAAGCGGGACTGCGGCGGCTGTTGATTGTGGGGGGTGCAGGCAGCCTGGAGATCGCACCGGGTCTCCAGGAGGTCGATGCTGCCGACTTTCCCGCACGTGTCAAGCCTCAATCTCTCGCCCAGCGCGAGGCTTTGGCCATATTCCGTTCGCGAGCCAACAACCTCGATTGGACCTATATCAGCCCACCCAGAACAATCGCTCCAGGAGAACGAACGGGCAGATACCGAATTGGCTTCGACCGGATGATCTTCGACGCCAATGGCGTCAGTACCATTTCCATGGAAGACTATGCGGTTGCAGTTGTCGATGAACTGACGGCTGGCGCGCACGCACAAAAGCGAATCACGGTGGCCTATTGACGCCTGCATTCGTGGCCGGCTGACGACCAGTGTGGGCGGGTAAGGCGAAGACTATTGCGTCGACCTGTGTGACGGCGCGCGATCCGCACAACCGCGCGGCCTCTTGGCTCGACTGCAACGAGGCCCATAGCCGAGGTCGCCACCCACCGATCGGTGCAGCGCGAGTTCCGCATCGAGCCGTTGGTGCCATGCCCCCCAGTTCTCCGGCGTAGCGTCTAGCGGCCCGATCAGAAACCAGCTGCCATTTGTCCCCAATCTCGCCAGCGAAACGGCAGCCTCTTAGGCAAGGTCGGATTTACAGATGGATTAGTCGCTGAGCTCGGAGTTGGACGTCGAGGCCCTCTCCTCTAGCAAGCGGGCACGGTACGCCAAGGCTATAGCCATCTGAGGCGAACATTGTGAGATGCGTTCCGAGTACTGCAGCATAGCGGACAGCGACGAAAACCGCGGCCGTCCGTTTAGGGAAATGGGGGTGAGCAGATGAGCGCTATGAGGACGTTTTCTCGCTCGCCCTTGCTTCCGCGCTGCGCACCAGTACGTCGGCGGAATCACGAGCCGCCGCGACTGCGTGAGCGCCGCCACCGAAGTGGGCCGATGTGGAGGCTCCGTCATAAAGGAGGGCGAGCCGGCGCGCAAGGTCTTCAGCCCCCACCACGCCAGCGTCATTGGCGAGGCTCCGGAAGAGGCAAAGCATCCAGTCCCTTGCACTCTCGCACGCAGCACGCACCTTGGTGCCCGGTGCAGACTCGGCTCCTGCGCGATTGAATGCGCAGCCCCGAAAGTCCGCTTGGCTGGCATTCTCTGCGAGCAGATCAAAGACCCCGAGTAGCTTTTCGCGCGGGGTAGCAAGGTTGGCGAGACGGGCCGTCACCCGCTCACGGCGACGTTCGTCTCTGGATTGCACGTATGACCGCGCAAGCTCCTCCTTGCTTCCAAAGCAGTCGTACAGCGAGGCCTTGGCGACACCCGCCTTCGCGATCACGCGTTCGATCCCTACGTTGCTGATGCCGAACTCGTAGAAGAGCTCGTTGGCGGCACTCAGCAACCGTTCCCTGGTCGAAGGCTTGGGAATGGCGGTTACATCCGTGACAACTTTCATGCCTTGACTCTAACAGACAGGTCTGTATACTTCAAGGCTAGCAGACCGACCGGTCTGTTCGATGAAGACCAGTCAATCAAGGAAAGCCATGTCGCAAGTCGCTCAGCCGCACGCCGTTCGTGCACGCCTCTTCGGACCGGGTGCCGCTCTGTACCTTCAAGCTTCGATCATCGCGACCTTCCTCGCGGGGTCGAGCGCACCGACGGCGCTGTATGCCGTCTACCAGTCGTCAATGGGCTTCTCTGCGACGATGCTGACCGTCATCTTTGGCGTGTACGCCTTTGGTGTGCTTGCTGCACTGCTGGTATTGGGCCGTCTATCGGACTACGTGGGGCGCCGCCCGGTTCTCCTGTTGGCGACCGCAATGCAAGCTGCATCGATGCTGCTGTTCGTCGTGGCCGAGAGCACCTGGCACTTGCTGGCCGCCCGCCTGATCCAGGGGTTGATCACCGGTGCTGCGGTCGCTGCGGCAGGTGCCGGGATGCTTGACATTCACAAGCAGAATGGAGGTATCGCCAACTCGGTGGCGGGACCTGCGGGAACGGCTTTGGGCGGAATTCTCAGCGGCCTTTTCGTGCAGTTCCTGCCGGCGCCTACGACGCTTATCTACACGTACCTCGCGGCGATCTACCTTCTGCAGTTTGCAGGCATCTTACAAATCGCGGAGACGGTGAGCCCACGCGCTGGCGGCTTGAAGTCGCTCATCCCGCGGCTCGCGTTGCCAAATGCTGTGCGAGGCGCCGTCTATCGCACCATCCCAACACTCATTGCCATCTGGGCAGTGGCCGGTTTCTACGCATCACTGGGACCTAAGCTTGTGCACGGCTTCGGCGGGGAACACGCGTCGCTGGTCGGCGGCATCGCGTTGGCCGTTCTTACTTCTTTCGGCGCTGCGACAGGGCTGGCGACGCAGAAGGCTCAGCCGTTGAAAATGCTCGGCTGGAGCTCCGGTGCGCTGATCGCTGGCCTGGCAGTGTCGGCAATCGGTGTGCATCAATCCTCGGTCGTCGTTTTCATGGTCGGAACGGCCATGCTCGGCGCGGGGTTTGGCATGGGAATGCAGGGCGCATTTCGCAGCGTCGCGGCACTACTTGGTGCGCAAGACCGCGCTGGAGTTCTCTCCATTCTGTACATTGTGTCGTATCTCGCCATGGGCATGCCGGCGATTCTCGCGGGCTTACGTCTGACGGCGACAGGAAATGTGCAACGCACAGCAGAGGAGTTTGGCGTGGCGATATTCGCCTTGGTCCTGGTAACGCTGTTGGCAGGGGTACGCAGCGGCGACCGGCGTCTGTCCGCCTAGTGATTTTGAATGGTACCCGGAAGACAGCAACTAACCTGAACTCGCCGGCGCGCAGCTGCGCCAGTTAGTCCGTGTCGGGCGATTCGGGGAGACAGAAGCCCGCTTCCAGGCAGACGCGCGTTGTTTCCTCGTAGTGCTTGGCCAGCAGCGAAGTGGCACGCTCGACGTCGCGCGACAGTGCGGCATCTACCAGGCGCTTGTGTTCACGATCGGGATCCTTGTGGACCCGCTGCTTGCGGTAGGCGAGGCGCCGGTACAGCTCTGCTGCGTCGTGCAGTGACTGGCACATTTCCAGCAGCATGGGGCTGTCGCAGGCGCTGACCAGCGCGACGTGAAAGGCGGCGTGAGTGTCGGCATAGGCCTTGCTGCGAAGTTCATGCACCTTGGCCATCTGGATCGGCGTGTTCGCCAGCCGATGATGTGCGGCCAGCAGCCCTGCCTCCCAGTCAACTCCCCCTAGTTCGATCGATCGCTTGAGCGCCAGGCACTCGATGGACACCCGCACGAAGGTCAGATCCTGCAGTTCGGAGGCCGTCATCGAGGCGACCGCAAAACCGAGCTGAGGTTGCGTCTTTACCAGCCTGTCGCTCGCCAGTCTCGACAGTGCTTCACGAACGATGTTCAGGCTGACGTCGTAGTCGGCCGCCATGGCTGCGAGCTTGAGACGCCGGCCGACCTCCAACCGCCCGCCGAGGATGTCGGAGCGGACGCGCTGATAGATGTCGTCAGCCATCGTCTTGGAACCGCCAGTCTTTGCCATGCCGCAAAGTATGCACGTTCAAAAAATGGCTGGCTGTTCAAAGCGACGAGAGATTTTCAATAAGGTCATTACAGCCCTGTCTGTTGTCCCGATACTTCCGCCTCACAGCGATACCCCAAGACGCCCCGCCCACCCGGACAAGACTTTTCGCGAATGGGACAAGGTGACGAACCTCGGGCCTGGTCCGCGGCGCCGCAAGGTCCTCGGCGGTATCGCCGGCGGACTCATTCTGGGCATACATGCGGCTCCTACCCGGGCTGCCCCGGGGTGTCTGTTGCGCCTTCTGCGTACCAGCCAAGATTTGATGCGCTCTCAGCCAAGTGCCCGTGGGCGGGCGATCTATTCTTCACGCACGCCGCATTGGGCGGTCACCCCACGAGTGCAACAGATGAACCATCCCAAATTCAAGGCCGCTTGCGTCCAGGCAGCACCCGTTTTTCTCGACCTCCAAGGCACCGTTGCCAAAGCGGTTGAGCTCATCACAGAGGCCGCGAAGAATGGGGCGGCCCTGATAGCTTTCCCTGAGACGTGGATCCCAGGTTTTCCATGGTTCATCTTTCTCGATGCGCCGATCTGGGGCATGCAGTTCATCCAGCGCTATCACGACAACAGCCTGGTGGTGGGCAGCCCGGAATTCGCGACGCTTTGCGCGGCCGCCAAAAAGAACGGCATCCATGTCGTGATGGGCTTCAGCGAGCGCGAAGCGGGCAGCCTCTACATGGCACAGTGCCTGATCGACGCGGAGGGCGAAGTGGTGTTCACCCGCCGCAAGCTCAAGCCCACCCACGTTGAACGCAGTGTGTTCGGCGAAGGAGACGGCTCGGATTTCAGGGTCGCCGAAACCGCCGTCGGTCGTGTGGGTGCATTGTGCTGCTGGGAACACCTGCAACCGCTGTCGCGCTACGTCATGTACTCGATGAGCGAGCAGGTTCATGTGGCAAGCTGGCCGAGCTTCACTCTCTACCAGGACTCCGCCTATGCCTTCGGGCCCGAAATCACGATGGCGGCAAGCCAGATGTATGCGGTCGAGGGGCAATGCTACGTACTCGCTTCGAGCGCGGTGATCTCGCAGGAAATGCTCGACATCCTCTGCGACACCCCCAACAAGGCGCGACTGCTCAACCCCAGGACCGGCAAGGCCGGTGGAGGCGGCTCGATGATCTTCGGGCCCGACGGGCGTGCCCTATGCAGCGCGCTGCCCGACGACCAAGACGGCATCCTGTATGCCGAACTGGACATCGGTCTGATCTCCTTGGCCAAGGCCGCGGCCGATCCGGTTGGACACTATTCACGGCCGGACGTCGTTCGGGTGATGGTCAATCGAACCCGGAATCGGCGCATCCACGAATTCGGCCCGAGCTTTGCCGCCGCGGAAGGACTCAGCTTCGCCGAACAGGGCATCAGCGCGGCGCACGCTGCATCGGGCGCCGGGTCTGCTTCCAGCTCACCATCGCCATCTCGCAGTCAGCAATCGACTGAGGCGGCCCCCTCGCTTCGATTGCTCTGACGGACAGAACTGCCCATTGCTCCTATTAGGAAGGTTTGAGAAGAAATGAACCGAAGAGACCTTTTGACTTCGTCTTGCGCATGCGCCGCCTGCGCGTTGGCTGCTGCAGGCGCATTGGGGCTGGCATCGCAGGCCAGCGCCCAGGAGCTTCCACGGACCGTTGGCAGCATCAAGCTGCCAGATTCGACTCTTTGCAAGGAAGCGACCGCGCTGGCGAGAGCAGTCATGCCGAAGCCGCTTTTCAACCATAGCGTCCGGACCTATGTCTTCGGAGCGGCCTGGGGAGCAAAGACGAACAAGGTCTTCGATGACGAGGCCCTTTACTTGGCGTCCGTGCTCCATGACCTGGGTCTGGTAGACCCTTACATCAAGGACGCACGCTTTGAAGTGGACGGCGCTGATGCAGCGCGGAATTTTCTGGTCGAAAAGTCCTATTCAAAGGAAAAGACCGATCTGATCTGGGAAGCCATCGCGATGCACTCCACGCTCGAGATTCCGGAGCGGATGCGGCCGGAAGTCGCCCTCGTGCACGCGGGCGTCTTCATGGATGCAGGAAGGAATGCCGACAAGTTCCACCCCTCGTTCTACACGGAGGTCTTCGGAGCTCTCCCTCGCTTGGGCAACAAGCAGCAAATCACTGACAGCGTTGCTGAGGTAATCCGTCGCAAGCCACACACCGCAAGTTTGGCCTTCCAGGCAGACATCGGCAGGAAGTTGGTTCCGGGATTCAATCCACCAAACTTTGTGGATGTGAAGCCGCGCTCGCCCTTTGATCAATAGATCCAAATGGTGACGAAAGCCCCGACTTGCATGGGTATCCGAGTCCACTCATGCAAAGGTATTTCGTCTGCAGATAAGCTGCGCGTCGCGACGACCTGCCGACTGGCATCGCTGGCCGAACCCTGAACGGGATCACATCGGCTGACGATGTTGAGGTGGCCCGCAAGGCATAGACAGCACTTGGCAGTAACGAATCAACGGTCACTTACAACGTCAGTTTCCCAATCGGCTCCCTCAACGTCGTCGTCATGAAAATGGATGGCACCGTATTGATCCGGTGCCGACCAGTAGCGAGCATCATCCCCCCACGTCCAGCCCGTTGCAGCGCGCATCGGAAGTTTGACGAAACTGCCATGGACCCCGCTTGGGCCAATGTCTATGCACAGGCCTGTCGCAACGATCGGACCAGTGATGGGGTCGCAGCGTCTCGCACGACCTCGGTCAATTCCCCGCTATCGATGTTGTAAAAGAATCCAAAAAGCTTCGCGTGCTTCGGAACGCCCGGACTAGAGCGCAGCAGGGCGACATCGTATTTGAGCGATCGCTCGTAGTCGGTGATACAGAGGCTTTCCCGGTCGTATTCCGAGGAAATGTCAACGCCATGCTCATGTTTGAATGCATCAATGATGCCGTCAGCGCTAAAGGCGGTCGCTCCACAAAATGAATGGTGAACGACAACGACGTTCTTGATGTTGGCCAGATGTTGCATCGTCGATATCGACTGCAGTGCTCCCACGGCACGGCCACCAGCGATCGCGATCGCAAACAATGTTGTTGTCGACCCGACCTTGTTGCCAGCTTCGTTACGAACGACGTCTCCAGGATAGACTTCGTCTCCAAAATGCTCGGCCACTGCTTTGGGGATCTCCGTGGCCCGTGGATCAATGCAGTGAATGACGAGAGTCTTCAGCGGAACGAACGTGGGGAAGAGCGCGCGCAGGGAGGCTTCGGTCAACCCAGGAATGTTCCTAAACTGATACTTATCAAACTCCGACATGTTCTTGCTCCAGTCATCTTCATCAATGAGACAAGGCGAATGCGCGCAGTCTGGCGCGCAGCGTGGCGACCCTGTTTGCAGGAAATCGTCGATCCCAAAGGCCTCCCGCCTGTCGCGCACCACGCACTCTGAGAATGCGCTAGAGGACACTTTAGCCGTCGGTAGGACGGCAGGATTGACAACAATCAGCCGATTCATGCCAGAAGTTCTTCGATTTCTCGCGCCATGTTGAAGTGGCGAAAGGCAGCGCGAAGAGTTGGTGATCGCTGGGCGACCGGCTTCGCGCATCGAAAGCAAAGTCGGTGCTAACAGACAGCGCGGCCGCGTCATCTCGTTCTTGAGATCTATCGTCCGCGCTGCCCGACACCGAAGCCTCTGAACAAAACCAGCCCGTCATTCCGAGTAACCGGCAAGGTGAACACGGGCAACGTGGCGATGGACCAGACTCAGCAGCTGGCACTGATTCGGATGTTTGCGTTCATGGGCAGTTTGGAAAACGACCCGACGAGAAATACGTTTTCGTCAAGGCCATGCATCTCGGGTGGTTTCGATGCGAATGTCCGAGCAGGACGTCACGAGCACAGGGCCGCCGTCCGAACGCACGGGATCGAGTGACTTCCAGAACAAATGAAGTCTTGCCGGAGGCCCAGTGGAAACCGCGGTCCCGCAAGATCCAGAAGTGTGAAGCCGGGATACAGCACGGTTCCGGGCGACGGCGGAGCAACGCCTTTGATTGAATCAGTCATGGTGACTGGAGAGCATGGAAGATCGAAGAGCCTGTTGCGCGCAACCGAGCGCGGACCACGAGTTCGAGTGGCAGTCCGGCTTATCAAGCCCCGAGCAAGAAATGCTGGCAATAAAAGTACCGCCCCGACGTTTTTGTCGCCTTTCAAGCACTCAGCTGTCGAAAGGTGCTCCGTCGATCAGGTCGCACAGGTTCGCGCAGGCGAAGCCATGCACGTGCCTGCGGCCGACATCAGCCAACCCCGTACCCACAGCGAATTGGGGCTTCTTCTTGGCCACTTCGGCGATTGCTTGCTGGAACGCGTTCTTGAAGCCCAGCCGAGGATATCGGCCGATCGTCTCGTCGATCAGGGACGGGGTGATCTCCTCGATGTTGATGCCGAAAACGTCGACGTGGGCGCCGAGACAAACGAGGCAGGTTTCCGGCGCGAGCTTGTCGGCAACTCCAAGACTGGAGTGCAGGGCGATCGCCTCCCACACCTGCTGGGCCTTCGAGTCAGCATAGCCGCTCTCTTTCAAGAATCTGCGGGCCGCATCCGCACCATCGACTTCGAATCGGTCTTCAGCATTGAATTCCTCGGTGAGCCCCAGGTCATGCATGACCGACGAGAGATAGACCAGCTCGCGGTCGTACTTCAGCCCCCGTTTCCTGCCGAGGAACTCGGCGAACCACCATGTGCGATGCACGTGGTGCAGCATCGATTGGCTATGGACTCGCTCGACGAGCGACGCGGCTTTGCGGGTCAGTTCCGAATCCGGAGCGTCAATGCCTCCGATGGTGACAGGACGGGTCATGGTGTTCTCTGCAGTTGAGTTGAGTGTTCGCCAACTTTAGGCAGTACTCATGTGGCAAATATGACTGTTTGCGGACGATTAGTGACAGAATCGTGAAGTCGGAGTACAACTGAGGCAATGATGAGGAAATCGTTCAAACCCCGCGACGGGCAGATCAGCGGCTCGCGAAGGCGGATCGTGATTTTGGGTCTGCCACCCGTAGACGCGCTCGATGTGATCGGCCCGGCCGAGGTATTTGCTGTCGCGAACCAGCTGCATGGTGGTGAACCCGCTCCATATGCGCTTGAGCTGGTTTGCGCAGGGCCCGATTTGCACCTTGAAACCGGAACAGGCATAGGCCTCTTGGGGCACAGGACGCTTGAGCAGGAACGTCGAGCAGGCAAGACCATCGATACCTTGATCGTGGCTTCGGGCATGGGATCCATAGACCGGCTGGATGAAACGGCCATCGAGTGGATCCGAAGACGCTCCCCCACGGTCCGTCGTGTGTGCTCGATCTGCGTCGGGTCGTTTGCACTGGCCGAAGCGGGCCTTCTGGATGGCCGCCGAGCGACTACCCACTGGCGAATGGCACAGCGCTTGGCTGAGCGGTATCCCAAAGTGCAGGTCGACCCGAATCCGATCTGGGTGAAAGACGGCAACCTCTACACGTCGGCCGGCATATCGTCAGGCATTGACCTTGCGCTCTCGTTGGTCGGCGAAGACTTCGGAGACAACGCTGCCTTGGAGATCGCCAAGAGCCTAGTCCTGTTCTTGCGGCGTCCCGGTGGACAGGCTCAGTTCAGTGTCAGCCTTCGGTCGCAGCGCGCGCCCAGTTCAAGCCTGGACGAGTTGTGTACCTGGATCGGTGAGCATCTCAACATGGATCTCACGGCCGAGACGCTGGCAAACAGGCAGTCGACCAGTGTCCGGACATTGATACGGCTGTTTCAGCGAGAACTGAAAACGAATCCTGCGAGATACGTCGAAGAGGTCCGACTGGAAGCCGTCTGCCGCGCACTCGAGCTCGGGGGACAGTCGATGGAGGAGATCGCACGTCGATGCGGATACCACAGCGTGGACGTGCTCAGAAAGGCATTCACCCGGCGCCTCGGCGTGAGTCCGAAAGAGTACGCACTGCGCTTTGCGCGGGAGACCGAGCTGGCTTAGGACTATGCTGAGCGAGTCTTGTTTTCTGGCGCACGATTTGCATGACGTGGAGATCGAAGACGGAGCGGAACAATGAAGCAGAAGGCCCTCGCGATGACGCGGACCAAGGCGCTGGATTCGAGCAATGCCGGCGAGCGACCCGGCGCGATGTTTGCCTGTCGACGATGAACGAGATCGTCCCATGTCGGGCACTGTGCGAGGCTATCGCGCCACACTATCCGAAGGCCGGCGACGGCCGCCCCGCCGGTGGGATTGGAGCGCATGCTGCAGATGTACTTCGTCCGGCGCTGGTTCAACCTGGCTGATGAAGCGTGGGAGAAGCGGTCGGCCGGCACGGTGCTGGGCCGCGCCGCCCTCGTGGGCATCGATCTGAGTCGCGAACGATTGCCCGATGGCACCAAGCTGTTGAAGTTTCGGCGCCTACTGGAGAAGCACAAGCTGAACGAGCGGCTGTTCGCAGATTTGGAAGACTCGGTAGCGAACCGCCGCTACCTCGCTGATTGCGCCATTCGGGGCTCCGGCAAGCGTCATCTGGCGGTCCCCGGGCGCCGATCCTTGCTCTAGACCACCCGCCCAGGGGTGTTGCTTAGGATCGAGAGGAGAAATGAAGAGCGCAGCCGGTTGGGTCAGAGCGGACGTGTAGCGGTGGCACCGTCATGGTGTTCCCCGCGCGATAGAACCAACGACCAACGACCCCGTCGTGCCGTCAAGTCTTGCGACTGCGTCAGATCGTTTGTCCGGGGCGCTGCGTCACCGTACCTCCACCGCCGCGGACACCGTTGCTGCATGAGCGAGATCGGGCGACCATTCAGGAGGCGCCTGGTGCGTTGGCTTTCCGCGTGCCAAGACGCGCCGCACGCAGCCGCTCGCTGGCCGGCTCGTCGAGCCGATAGCGGAGCCGCCCGCCAATTTCCGTCGTCGACTGCAGTTCGACGCCGAACTCCCGTCGCGCGCGTTCAAGACTGACAACGCCGCGATTGAGGTCTCGTTCGACACTTGCGATGTCGCGCGTGAGCGGGTCACCGTAGCCACCTCCGCCTGGCGACGACATCTCGACCCAGTCGCCGGGCTGCAGCTCGAGTCCTTGGTACTTGCTGCGCAGCGGCGGCGCCCACTCCCGCCCGGCCGTACAGAACCGCACCTGGTTCGGTGCGCCGGGCTGGCCTCCCAGCACGCCGAACGGAGGGTGGTCGACACGATCGCCAAGCACGTTGTAGACCATGTTGGAAAGCGCGGTGAAGCTGATCGACGAGCCCGCCCCGCCCGAGTGCCAGCCGGCGCCTCCGGAGTCTTCGCGCAGCTTCACATGCCGGAAGCGGATCGGATAGCGATGCTCACAAAGTTCGAAGGACATCAGCATCGCCATGGATTGCGGCGATACCGCATGCACCAACCCATCCGACTCGAGGCTTCCGCCATAGCCGCCCGGATACGGGAATCCGCCGACGAAGAAGCGGCCCGTGCGCGGGTGAACGCCGCCGATGTTCGAGTTGCCCGTGGTACCAAAGAACGCGGCCGGCACGCGCTTCGGGATGCCTTGCACAAGCGCACCGAGCGAAAGGTCCACCACGCGGCCGACCATCTCGAGATAGCCACTTACCGGGTCCGGGTAGCATGCGCTCAACGCACTGCCCTCGGGAATCACGAATCGAATCGGCCGGAACGCGCCGCCGTTGACCGGCACGTCGTGAAAAATGTGCTTGATCGTCACGTAGCAGGCCGAGATGGTCGTGCTGCGCGGCAGGTTGAACGGCCCCTTGCTGGTGGGTGCCGTGCCGGTGAAGTCGAACTCCAGTTCGCCATCCTGCGCGGTGAGCTTGAGCACGAATCGGATCGGCTCGTCGATCAGGCCGTCATTGTCAAGGAAGTCCTCAAACCTGTAGACGCCGTTGGGCAACTCACGGATGTACGAGCGCATCTGTTGTTCGGAGCGCTCCATCATCTCGGCTGTGGCTGCAGCAACCACGTCAGCGCCATACCGGTCGAGCACGGCGTTCAGGCGCGCCGCGCCCACCGCGAATACGTTGCGCATCGCCAGCAGGTCACCGCGCACGTCATCCGGCATGCGCAAGTTTGCGCAGATCAGCCGCAGCATCGATTGGTCCAGCTCGCCGCCGCGCACCAGCCGCACCGGCGGGATGATCAAACCCTCCTGGTGAATGCTGGTGGAGGAGGGCGGAAACCCGCCTGGCGTCATCCCGCCGATGTCTCGCAAGTGACCCGTGGCGGCCAGCAAGGCGACGAGTTGACCGCGATAGAAGAAGGGCGCCAACATCTTCGCATCGGGAAGGTGCGTGCCGCTGACGTAGGGATCGTTGAGCACCCAGACGTCGCCCTCACGGAAGCCGCCTTCGCGCTCCACGATCGGCATCAGTGCCTGCACCATTAGCTGCATGTTGGCCAGGAACAGCGGCAAGCCGAACTGGCCCTGCGCGATGGTCTCGCCGTTGCGGGCATCGTAGATGCCTGTGGCGCAATCGTTCATCTCGGAGATCACCGGCGACAGCGCGGAGCGGATCAGGTGCACGTTCATCTCGTCAGCCACCTGGTCAAGCGCACCGCGCACCACGGCAATGGTTACTGCGTCCATTTCGAAGCCTCCACCAAGAGATTGCCAAAGCGGTCGACACGCAGGGTCATTGCAGGTTCAACGACGGTGGTCGTGTCGGCTTGTTCGACGATGGCGGGCCCATCGATGTGGCAGCCCGGAGCGAGCGAACTGCGTGTGTACACCGGCGTATCGACCCAGGTGTCGAAGTGCACGGGTCGATGCGCGCTCGGTCGCGGCGGCGCTTGCGCCTCGGCCACGGCGAGCGCAGAGCTCGGGCTTCGGGGGCGCAGCCCGGTGACGGTACTTCGCACCGCAAAGAGCATCACGGGCAACTCAAGGGAGGCGCCGCCATACTCAAGGCGGTAGCGCTGCACGAACGCCGCCTCTATCTGTTCGTGGCTCCATTGCGGCTCGATGCGCACGCGAAGCGAATGCATCTGACCCATGTAGGCCAGGTCGGCGAAGCAGGCGACCGTCACCCGGTCAATCGTGGCGCCTGCGTCGCGCAGTTGCGCTTCTCCCTTCGCAATCTGGTGGGCGAACATCGAGCCGAGTTGCTCCGACGACACATCCACGACACGTCGATTGACAGTCTGAGAGAAGTCATAGCGCAGGTCGGCGATTGCGCATCCCATCGCGCACAGCACACCCGGGTACGGCGGCACCAGCATGGCCTGCAGCCCGACCTCGCGCATCAGCGCGGCCCCGTGCAGTGGGCCACCGCCGCCGAAGGCCACCAGGACGAACTCGCGCGGATCGTGGCCGCGCTCGATCGACAACAGCCGCATGCGCCGCGCCATGTTCTGGTTGACCACGGAGAGAATCGCGCCGGCCGTGCGCTCGACGTCCATCCCAAGAGGATCGCCCAGGCGAGCGATCGCCGTTCTGGCGGCCTTGACGTCGAAGCTGCGCAGGGTGCCGCCGATGGGCGCGGCCGGATTGATGCGACCGAGCACCACATTGGCGTCCGTCGTCGTTACCTCGGTTCCGCCGAGACCATAGCAGACCGGCCCCGGCGAGGCGCCCGCGCTTCGCGGGCCTACCTGCAATAGCCCGGCACGATCGATCCAGGCGATGCTGCCGCCGCCGGCGCCGATCGTATGCACATCGATCATCGGCAAACGCACCGGCACTCGGAAGTCCAGATGCGTCGTTTCGGCAACCGCGGCCTCCCCGGCAACCGCGATCGCGACGTCAAAGCTCGTGCCGCCCATGTCACCCGTGATGACCTTGTCGAACCCGGCCTCCTCGGCGACGCGCACAGCGGCGATGACACCGGCTGCCGGACCCGAGCGAATGATGTGCGCCGCACGTTCGCCCAGCTGGGAGACGGGGATCACGCCGCCGTTGGACTGCATCACCAGGATGTCGCGGCGCAGCCCGTACTCGTTGAGCCGCCCCGCCAGCGCGTCGGCATATCCGGCGACCAGGGGCTGCAGGTAGCCCTGCACTGCTGCAGTACTGGTTCGTTCGAACTCGTAGTACTCCCGCAGCACCGCGCTCGACTTGACGATATGCCAGCGCGGGTTCAGCTCGCGCAATAGTTGCGCCATCCGATCCTCGTGTCGAGGGTCGGCGTAGGCATGGATCAGCGCTATGACCACACACTCGATCTTGTCCTCAAGGAGCGACAGACCGAGCCTGCGTACCTCTTCGTCGTCAAGGGGCGTGACGACTCGACCCTCATGGTCGAGGCGTTCATCGACCTCCCAGCGTCGGTCGCGTGGAATCAACGGCTCGTGCGCGCCCGTCAGGCCAAAGGGCTGGGGCCGGTCGCGCCGACCCAACTCCAGGATGTCCCGAAAGCCGCGCGTTGTGATGAGTGCGCAGCGAGCACCCGCGCGCTCGATGATCGCGTTGGTGGCGATGGTCGTCCCGTGCACCAACGCGGCCACCGATGCTGGATCGAATGCTGCAGCTTCAAGTGCCGCCAGCAGGCCGACCGAAGGGTCATGCGGCGTCGAAGGCACCTTCAGAACGCGCAGATCGCCCGCCTGGGCGTCGATGGCGTACAGGTCCGTGAAGGTGCCGCCAACGTCGATACCGACGATTCGTGTTTCCATGAGGGCCGTCCATAAAGACCAAACATGCACATGTTAGCATGTTTGCGCTGGAATGCGCCACTGCAATCCTGCGAGCACCGAACGGTTTGGCCTCACGGCGCCGCACGGGCGCGGGGACCTACTTCAGACCAACGGTGTCGGAGTCGGGCTCGGGTTCCAGTTGCCGCCGATCTATCGGCTCTGTCGGGAGATGCGCTTGCCAGGCCCGTTGCTCCTCGACGGCGTCGAGGGCGTAATCAGTGATTTCGGCGTGCGGACCATCGTGGGCAATGTTGCCGGCAATGCAGAATGCGGAGGGGCGGCTTGCGTGAAGTCGAGCGCGAACAGGTCGGCCCGATAGTAGTGAATGCCTGCGACAACGATGTTCTTGACATCGTCGAGCCACCAACGCAGCACCCGTACGACGACCCCTGCGAGATGATAGTAATCGGAAGACTCTACCTCCATGAGGCGCGCCGTCGCATCGTCGAGCGTGGTGACCGTCATCAACTGTCGCAACGATCTCAGTTCGGCGCGTCCATACTGACGGACCAGACGACCGATCTTGAAGTCCCGCTCGGCGCCACGGGGGAAATGGGAAAATTCCGCGGCGTGGACGTAGATCTCCATCGCGGTAAATACTTCGCCTGCATGCCGATGCGTCTTGACGATGCGCACATACTCCCCGTGAGGCGTTCCCGCATCTCGAAGAAAGGCTGGCAGCTCCCTGACACGCTCCTTCGATAGGATCTGGATCGTCTGGTCGGGCGCCAAGTCCAGAGGGTCGTTGATGCCCTGCAGCAGCGCGGAATCGCTCTGGGCGGGGGTGATCGCGCGCCTGACGGACGTGCCTCGTCCTCGTTCGCTCACGATCAGGCCTTCGTTCGAGAGCAGCCGCAGCGCCTGACGGACGGTTGCGCTGCCGACGGAATACTCACTCGCCAGAAACGGGATAGGCGGCAGCATCGCGCCTACCTTCCATTCGCCGTCGATGATCCTGCTGCGCAGCAGTCGCGCCAACCGCGTGTACAACGCGATGCCCTGGGCATCCATCGCAAGGCTCTTGTCCATCGGTCCTCCGGTTGTGATGTTGTGGTCTCCTGTCGTCGCTGCGCTTGGCGAGTTTCTGCGCTGGATGCTGACAATGGGATTCTAAACATGCGAACGGCCGGATGTTCGGCTGATGCGGAACCACGATCGGTTCAAGCGGGGCGATGCGGCGCGCGATCTCCACGTCGTGGCATGTTCGGAGCGCCCTGTCGATGCCCGGTCGATGACGCGGGCGATCTCGCAGCCGTTTCTCGCACCAAGCCGGCACGAGCGATCGCTGGAGGACGGCAGCGCCGAGTGGACCCCCTGGGCGGCGACGCCGACTCGACGACCCGGCCGCCGCTCAGGAGCCTACCCTGAGAAGTATCTTGCCGATGTGTGTGGACGCCTCCATCAATGCATGTGCATCAGTGGCGGCGTCCAAGCCAAACACGGAGTCAATGACCACGGTCATCCGATCGGACTCGAACAGTGGCCAAACTTCGCGGTGCAGCGCCTGCGCAATGGATGCTTTCTCCGCGTCGGTCCTCGGGCGGAGATTCGAGCCTGTGTATGTCAGCCGCTTTTTGGTGATCGGCGACCAGTCGGCAGTGACCGTCGATCCCTTGCGAAAGGAAATCTGCACCAACCGTCCATCGAGCGCCAGGCATGCCAGATTGCGGGCCACATAGTCTCCGCCGACCATGTCAAGAATGACGTCGACCCCTTGCTGGCCTGTGTGTTGCGCGATCCGCTCGACAAAATCCTCCTCGCGATACCGGATCGCCGTGGCGCCAAATCGCTCGCAGGCCCGGGCTTTGGCGTCAGAGCCGACGGTGGCGTAGGCGGTCGCGCCCCGTGCGTGCGCCAACTGCAACGCGATGAGACCGATTCCCGATGAGCCTCCGTGCACGAGGAAGGACTCCCCGGGAACGAGCCTGCCTCGCTCGAAGACGTTGGACCACACGGTAAAGCAGTTTTCCGGAAGCGCGGCCGCCTCACGCAGCGAAAGGCCCCGCGGCACGGGCAAGACCTGGCCGCTCGGCACGCACACGTACTGCGCATAGCCTCCACCGTTTGTGAGGGCGCAGACCAGATCTCCCACGGCCCAATCGTTGACGCCCTTGCCCAAGGCGACGACCTCGCCCGAAACTTCAAGGCCGATGATGGGTGAAGCGCCTGCGGGCGCCGGATAGATTCCCTGGCGTTGAGATACGTCGGGCCGATTCACGCCTGCATACGCCACGCGGATGAGGACCTCGTTCGGGCATGGCTGGGGAACAGCACATTCAGCCAGGGTCAACGCGGAAGCTGCTCCCCCGGCTCCATGCTGTGCGAACTTCATCCTCGCCGGTACGGCACTCATCTGGTTTCTCCGGATGCAGAACGGGCCCGCCTGCGCCCCCGCGCCGGGCGTCGAGCAAGCACACGGGAGGTTCTGGTTGTGTGGGAAGTGGCAGTTGCCCGTCGCAAGTGCATTGACGTAGGGGACGAGGCCTCGCTGGCGAGATCACTCGCGACGCGAATCATCATGCGGATCGCCCGCATGCGGATTTGCATCCCGCGTGTCATCCCGTCCTGGCTCCAGACGCCTTGACAAGCGCACCCCAGCGCGGACGCTCTCTCGCGATCCGCTCGACGAGCGCCTCCGGTCGAGAGCCGGCAATGCGAACACCGAGTGAGAGGAAGCGCTGCTGCAGCGCCGCATCCTGCGCAAGAGCCACCTGGGCGTCCGCCAGTTCACGAATTGCCACGGGGGGCGTGCCGGCGGGTGCTGCCAGAGATACCCATGTGACCAGATCAAAGCCGGTGAACCCGAGCTCGTCCATGGTTGGCACGTCGGGCAGCAGAGGCCATCGCGACGTGCCGGTGACCGCCAGCGCGCGCAGCTTCTTCTGATGAATGAACGGCAGGTACGAGAACTGGATGTCTATCGCAAAGGCAACGTCGCCCTGAAGCATCGATGTGATCACCTGCGGCGAACTCTGAAACGGCACGTGAGAAGCGCTGAAGCGCGCTTTGCTTCGCAACAGATCCCCAAACAGATGCGCCGAATTGCCCACGCCAGGGCTGCCGAAACTGATCGGGTCAGCGCGACCGCGCGCCCAGTCGACGAACTCCGAGACGCTGCGCGCGGGATGGTCTGCCCGAACCACGAGCACATTCGGCACTTCATAGATCGGCGTTACCGGCGCCAAGTCGCGCGCCGCGTCGAAAGGGATCCGGTCCTGCAGGAACTGGTTGATGGCGAAGATGCCCACCGGTGCAGCCACGAAGGTGTAGCCGTTCGGCGTCGAGCGCGCTACGGCCGCCACGCCGACGTTGCCGCCAGCGCCAACCTTGTTGTCGACAACGAAGGGCTGCCCGAAACGCGCGTGAAACTGCTCAGCCAGGATGCGCGTGATCGAATCCGGAGCGCTACCCGGTGCATAGGGCACCACCAGCATCACGGGTTTGTCCGGCCATCGCTGTTGGGCGCGGACTGGCGCCATGACGTATGCCCCAGCGAGACCAAACAGGCTTCTGCGACTCAGCATCGATCGACTCCAGGCTTCATGTTCAGTTGGACGGAAACGCCACGGACACCGCGCTAGCGAGTGAGTTTTTCTCGCGAAGCTGCATGGCATTTTACATTTAAACATGCGGATGTCAGCATGTTTTGTCGCGCGGACGATGGATAGCGTCTTTCCGTCAGGGCCTGCAACCCCCGATCCACGTGGACCACGGTGCCGTCGCGTCACGCCCAGGCCTTCCTGATCCCCTGACGAGAGTCGCACTGCCCATTGGACCCACTCGACGAGGAAATCCGTCGTCGAACACGCAAACATGCGCACATGCGAATGTATACGTGTTATAGTGCATCCAATATGGCGGGAACCGCCTTGCGGAGAACAGATGGCCTATTTGCGCAACCTGGTCCAGGTCCGCCTTGCATCGATGGCGCTAGTCGCCAAGGAACTCAGCAGATCGTGCCAGCCACTGCCCGCAGGCCGAGGTCACACGCTTGCTGTTGAACGATCGTCCGACAAGGCGCGTAGACACTGCTGCCTGCTGTCGAGCTCGCCGAAGAGGCGACGGACGGATCCTGAGCTGCTTCACGCGCGCCAGAGCAGCTTCATATGAGGTGGGCCGGGCTTTTCGTGTATGTGAATTCGAACGCGCGGCTCTTGATGGGAGATTGGTCGTCGAAATAGCATTGAGCCAACGAGCAATCTACCAAACTGGAGCATGAAATGAGGAGACTAGATCTCAGGGCAGTGTTTCGCATAGCGACCGTGTCGCTTCTGCTGCTTTTGAACGCAACGGCAAACGGCGATACCAAGTATCCCTCGCGCCCCATTCAGCTGGTGGTGGGTACATCCGCGGGTGGACCCACCGATGCATTTGCACGAGCAGTCGCACGGCAACTGGGCAAGCAACTGGATCAGTCCATCGTGGTCGTGAACAAGGATGGCGCAGGCGGACTCATCGCTGGTGCTGCCGTTGCGAACTCGGCGCCTGACGGATACACCCTCATGGCGGGGACCACCAGCAGCAGCGTACTGGCCCCGTTGATCAGCAAGAACAATCCGAGTTCCCGGCAAGCCGATCTGCGTCCGATCGCGCTGCTGGGTGCGACGCCGAATGTCCTTTTCGTCAACAACCAAGTTCCCGCGGCGACAGTCGCCGACTTGCTGAAGATCCTGAAACAGAACGGAGCCAAGTTCTCTTACGCTTCAGCAGGAATCGGATCGATCACCAACGTAGCGGGTGAACTCTTCAAGCAGAGAACCGGTGTCGACATGCTCCATGTGCCCTACAAGGGTGGGGGAGCACTCATTCAATCGGTGGTAGCCGGCGAAACGGAGGTTGGATTCCTGACCATCGGAAGTGTGATCCAGTTGCATCGAACGGGTAAGCTGAAGATCCTGGCTGTGCTCGGACCGCAAAGGTCTGCGCTTGCTCCAGAAATCCCCACAGCGGAGGAGGCGGGCATCTCGGGCGTCTCGGCGGTCATGAACTTCTATCTCTTCTCGCATACCAAGGTTGCGGATGGCGTCGTTGGCGTCTTGCGCGATAACGTCAGTCAAATGCTTGCCGCTCCCGAGTTCCGGGGGGTGGCGGCGGACTCGCAGATCGATCTGTACGGGCCCATGACTGTCGACGCTGTGCGCCGTACCTATCAGGGCGAAGTCGAGCAGTGGAGATCCGTCGTCCAGAAGGCGAACATCCGAGAGAACTAGCCGCCAAGCGCGCCCGCGGAAGTTCGGGGAGAAAAGGAACCATGCGGATGCATGACCGAGAAACGGTGCGAGGTACACGGGCTTTTCCCAGATGCGAATTCACCATAGGCTGTCCCGCTCAAGCTTGTTGACGTGATTTCCGAAACTAGAACGAGACCAACTCACTCTCGTGGAAGGATAAATATGTCTGACGACGTCAAATCCGCTACTCGCGTGCTTGAAATCCTCGAATACTTCGACGGCGTGCGGCGCGACGCGAGCGTCACGGAGATTGCCAATGAACTCGGAATTCCGCCCTCCAGTACGGTCGGACTGCTTCGCAGCATGGTGCGCATGGGCTACATGAGTCAAGACAGGCGCCGTAGATACAGCCTGACCTCTCGCGTCGCCTTGCTCGGCAACTGGATCGATAGCATGCCCGCTCCGGGCTCGGCGATCTGCTCGGCCATGGAAGAGCTCGGTGAAGTGACGGGTGAAACCATCACGCTCGGAATTCCCTCGGGTCAATCGGTCAAGTACATATCGGTTGTCCCATCGAAGAAGCCATCACCTCTTCGCATCATGCCGGGAGACACCCGACCTCTCGCCACATCCGGGGTGGGTCGGCTTTTCCTGTCTACGATGCCGGAATCGCAGGTTCGGCAAGTGATCTTTCGGCACAACGCAATGTTGCGCGATACCCATGCCCAGCTGTCGCTGCCTGCCGTGCTGGGAGACCTAGCGAACATCCGGGAGAGTGGCTACGTATTCTCGGATCGACTGTTTGCTGGCGCTGCGCTCGTTTGCGTACCGCTACCGCACAACGGCGAGGAGGAGCTCATGGCCATCTCGGTATCCGGTCAGCGCAGCACCATCTCGGCGAGCTCCGATGAACTGGCCAGTCTGATGAGCAGGTGCATTCGAAGAGCCTTTGAACGACACGCTCAGGCCGTCGTGCATTGAATATAAAAATGGTTTCACTCCATTCGTCCCATTCTGCCGTCGCTTGACGATGTGGTTGCCAGTGAACCAGCCGAGGTAGTTCGCGTGCCCGGGAACTCGGGGATGTACGAGTCATTGTGCTGGCCGGTCGTGGTCCATGCCGGACAGGTCGCCTCTGGGCTGCCCTCGAAAGCACGAGGCCAACTTTGAGGCCAAGCGATTTTTTGTATGAGGAGATTTCCATGACAAAGCATGCCTTCATCTGTGACGCAATCCGAACGCCAATTGGGCGCTATGGCGGAGCGCTGTCGTCCGTGCGAACCGACGATCTTGGCGCATTGCCGATCAGGGAGCTCATGGCGAGAAATGCCAAGGTGGATTGGCAGGCGGTCGCCGATGTCCTGTATGGCTGCGTCAATCAAGCCGGGGAAGACAACCGAAATGTCGCGCGCATGGCGGCACTGCTGGCGGGCCTGCCGAAAGAAGTACCTGGTGCGACGATCAACCGCCTGTGCGGTTCGGGCATGGACGCCGTCGGTTCGGCCGCGCGTGCCATCAAGGCCGGAGAGGCGTCGATGCTGATCGCGGGTGGTGTGGAAAGCATGAGCCGATCGCCATTCGTCATGCCCAAGGCAGAAAGTGCGTTTTCACGCAGTAGCGCCATATACGACACCACCATTGGGTGGCGATTCGTGAATCCGCGCATGGAAAGGACCTACGGGGTGGACTCGATGCCCGAAACAGCCGAGAACGTGGCTGAAGCCTATGGCATCGATCGAGAGGCGCAAGATCGCTTCGCGCTGGCATCACAGCGCAAGGCTCTTGCGGCACAAGCATCGGGCTTCTTCGATGCGGAGATTCTGCCTGTGACCCTGCCACAGAAAGGCGGTACGACTGTCGCTGTGACCCGCGACGAGCACCCAAGGGAAACCTCCATCGAAGTCCTGGGCAAGTTGAAGGGGGTGGTACGGCCCGATGGCACAGTCACGGCCGGCAACGCGAGCGGTGTCAACGATGGTGCCTGTGCGCTGCTTCTGGCAGACGAGAGCGCAGCAGCCCGCTACGGCTTGTCGCCGCGGGCCCGGATCGTGGGCATGGCAACGGCTGGCGTCGAGCCACGGCTCATGGGCATCGGACCGTTGTCCGCAGTGCAAAAGGTACTGGATCTCACGGGCCTCAAGCTTGAGCAGATGGACACGATCGAGTTGAACGAGGCCTTCGCTGCGCAAGGCCTGGCCGTCATGAGGCAACTTGGGTTGCAGGACGAGGATCCGAGGGTCAATCCCAACGGAGGCGCCATCGCGCTCGGTCATCCGCTCGGCGCTTCCGGGGCGCGGCTGGTCACGACGGCGATCAACCAGCTCCACCGCATCGGCGGCCGCTACGCGCTCTGCACAATGTGCATCGGCGTTGGCCAGGGAATCGCCGTTGTTGTGGAGCGTGTGTAGATCCGCGCATGTCCGACGAAGATCTGGCGTGGGCGCCTCCCGGGGGTCGCCAGTGACTTGATCGCGCGGTGAGCAGGGAGAGCTCGGCACGAGATCAACGTCCGCGCGCCGGCGCGCATCATCAGGCCCCTGTCCTGCAGGACGTCGTTGAACAGGCGCGGCATGTCCACAGGCATGTTGCGCTGCTCCAGCAAGTGGGCGCAAACGCAAGATCGTCGTTTGTTCGTTTCGTTGGGCAGGCGGGCCGCACCATCTCGAGCTCGGCGAACGTGCGGTACCGCGACACGTCGTGCACTGCCTCTTCCATCGCCAGGTCGCTCAGACCAGGTCGCTGCCGAAGGTCGCGGATGCGCGCATCGTCTCGATGGCGAAGGGCACGCTGGCCGTTGCGGCCTTCGGGGCGTGTGGCGCGATCTGCAGCAGCGCCGCCCAAGGCACCGCGCGCGCCATCTCCTCCAAGGAACTCGCACTGGCGTCTGGGTCGACGGATTCAAGCCCATCCTGAGTTTCTGCGCGCATCGAGATCGTCGCCGGTGTCGCTCGACTACGCGACGCGTCGCGGCGCGGGACGATGCAGATCATCCCCACAAGCGAGCGCTCTTCGACTTTCAAAGGAAGCGCCTGGAGTTCGCGTGGCCTGGGCATCATGGGGCGAGGTCACGGCATCCCCGCTGACCCCCCGCGAGGATGCTGTCCTGTCCCCCCAGCGACCCATAGACAACCGACACCTGCGTTCTCGATGCTTCGAGAAATCCATTCCCGTTCGCAGTATTCACATACAAGAAAAAACTGCGTTGATGCCACCGGGGCGAAGTCATAGCATGCCCTGCCATGAAAGAACATATCGCACAACAAGGATCCAGCCGCTGGAGCAGCGGCTCAGAACTGCTGTCGGGGCTCAGCGTGCTGGAGATCACGTCGGGCGTCGCGGGCGCCTACTGCTCAAGCATCCTCGCGAGTCTTGGGTGCAAGGTGACGCGGATCAGTACAACAACCGCCATCGACACCGACGGCGAAGCAATGCGAGTGACGAACGACTTCGTGCATCGACGCAAGGTTGAGATAGGTCCAGAAGAGGCGCTCGCCACGGCGAGGGGCGTCGACATCGTGGTGATGGATACATCGCCGAGCCTGGCGGCTCTGCGTCATCAGGTGCTCGTGCCGGGCGCGCTGAAGGAGGGGGCCATCCCGCTGATCTATTCCTTCGCGAGCGTTCAGGAAGATGCCAGGAGAAGCGGCAGCGCGCTCACCAGCGAGGCGGCCGCCGCCATCAGCATCTCGGTGGGCGAGCGCGCTGGCGCCCCCCTGATGCTGCCGTGCAATTTCTCCGAGTACCAGGCGGGGATCAGCGGCGTGTCTGCTGTGCTGGCGGCCCTGCTGGGGCGCGCCTCTTCGGGCCTCTTGCCCGTCGAGGTGTCGGTTCGCGATGTGGTGGCGCGGTCTGCCGGCACATTGGCCCAGAACTTCGTACCGTACGGGAGGCCATGGCGACGCGATGGTAGGCGACCGCCTCAGTCCGGCGGGGTTTATCCGTGTGGACTATTCCCGTGCAAGGATGGGTATGTCGCGATCTACTGCCGCGGCACCAAGGAGTGGAAAGGCCTGGTCAGCGCGATGGGCGAGCCGGAATGGTCGCGAGAGCCTCGCTTCGAGGATCCGCGGCGAATCGCCATGGAGCATGCCGACGATGCGGACGTCCATCTGCTTCCCTGGCTGAACCAGCTCACGCGGCAGCAGGTGACGGATCTGGCGCGCGAGTACGACTTCCCGGCCTCCGAGGTGCGTTACGTCGACGAAGTGTTCGCTGACGAGCAGTTTCGTTACCGGGGTTCGTTCGAGGCTTTCCAAGTCGCGACCTTGGGGCGCTCCATCCTGATGCCGAGTGTGCCGTGGCGAGTCACGGCGATGAATAAGGGGGACGCACATGCGCGATGAAAGCTTTGGGCCTGCCGCAGAGAAACCGTCGCAGCTTCTCGGCGGCATTCGTGTGCTCGACTTCACCTGGGTGTGGTCGGGCCCGATGCTGACCTCCCAGCTCGCGGACCTTGGTGCCGAGGTCATCAAGGTGGAGCATTCGTCCCGGCTTGACTCATTGCGAACGCGCGGAAAGCCATTGCGCGCGACGGGGGACGGGCCCGCGCATGAGATGAATCCGTGGTTCAACCAGGTCAATCATGGCAAGAAAAGCGTGCTGGTCGATCTGAAGGACGAGGACGGAAGGCGCAAGCTCCTGGAGCTCGCGGAAACCTGCGACGTGGTGGTCGAGAACATGCGGCCAGGCGCGCTGGCGAGCGCCGGACTCGGGTACGAGCAGTTGGCGAGCCGGAACCCAGGGATCGTCCTGCTCTCCATGAGCATGGCAGGACAGGAAGGTCCGATGGCGAGCATGAAGGGGTATGCCGGGCTCATGTCGTCACTCAGCGGAATGGAGTCGTTGTGCGGCTACGAGTCTGACGAGGTGCCGGCGCCGATCGTGGGAATGACCACGCCGGCGCTCGGAGATCCCAATGGCGCAGAACACGGCATGGCGGTGCTTCTGGCGGCGCTGTACCGGCGTCGTCTCACGGGGGAAGGGGCCTGGATCGATCTCTCGCAGACAGATGCCATATTGGCGCTGATGGCCGCCCCGCTCGCCGAGAGCCAGATCAATGGTCACGCGAAGGTCCGGGGAAATTCATCGCCCGCGTCCTACCCGCACGGGACCTATGCATGCGAGGGGGAGGACAGCTGGATATCGGTGTCGGTACCGGACGATGCAGCCTGGTCGCGGCTCGCCCAGGTCGTCGCTGGAGGACTGCAAGACCTGCGTGGTCTGAGTGTCTCCGAGCGGCGGTCCAGAAGGAGCCTGATCGAACGACAACTTGAGGGCTGGTTCCGTTCGAGATCTGGCAAGGAGGCCGTCGAGCGTCTGCGGCAGGTCGATGTCGATTGCGATGTGGTTGCCACCTACGACGAAATGCTCCAGTCAGAGTGGAGACTTGCGCGCGGGCTTACACGCGCCACGGTGCACCCGTGCATCGGGCCCCAGGAGATCTTCGTCGTTCCATGGCTCTTTGGCGGACAGAGCGCAGGGGCGGCGAGCGCGGCTCCATTGCTCGGAGAGCATACGGACCAGGTGCTGGGATCCATCGCCAGCGCCGAGGACACATCCAAGTCAGTTGAAGGAAGGCGGTGAATGTGATGGAACACGTGTCTTACGAAGTGAGCGAGGGAGTGGCGACGCTCACCCTTCGTCGACCAGACAAGCTCAACGCAATGAATGATCCCATGCGCCGTTCGTTGCGCGAGGCGTTCGAGCGGTTCGAAAGCGACCGGGATGCAAAGGTCGCGATCCTGACGGGCGAGGGACGGGCATTCTGTGCGGGAGCGGACCTGGGGGAAATGGCCGACACGTCGATGCATGAGCCGCCCCCCTTACCTCATCTTGGCCACAACGTCCACGTCTCGAAGCCCACCATTGCCCAAGTGAACGGAATTGCCTTTGCCGGCGGATTCCTTCTCGCCCAGATGTGCGACCTGTGCACTGCGGCGCAGGAGGCGCGCTTCGCGCTGACGGAGGTCCGCTGGGGGCGTGGGACCCCCTGGGCGACACCGCTCATCTGGATGCTGCCGCAGCGCGTCATGATGGAACTTCTGTTGACCGGCGAGCCCATCACCGCAACCCGCGCCTACGAACTGGGATTCGTGAATCGCGTGGTACCCGCGCAGGATCTGGCTTCCGAGACGATGAAGCTCGCGCGGACCATCGCTGCCAACGCGCCCCTGGGGGTCAAGGCCGGAAGGGAAATGACCTACTTGGCATGCGAGATGGGGCGCTCGGCGGCACTGCCCATGGGCGACTACTGCTTCAAGGAGTCCTACGCCAGCGAGGACGCAGTCGAAGGGCCGCGCGCTTTCCGTGACGGTCGCAAGCCGAACTGGCAGGGACGTTGAACGATGTCGAGCGCTCAAAAGATGGTCAGGGTTGCCGCCGGCGCGGGCTCCTGGGGCGATGACATCAGCGAGGCGAGGGAGCTTCTGCAGCGCTCGGAGGTGGACTACCTGGTCCTGGACTATCTCGCGGAGGTGACGCTGAGCATCATGCAGGGACAGCGCGAGAAGGATCCGGCCAAGGGCTATGCCACGGACTTCCTCCTCGTCCTGCGCGACATTGCCCCGTTCCTGAAGGCCGACGGCGTGCGAATCGTGACGAATGCGGGCGGCCTGAATCCAGAGGAATGCGCGCGTCAGGTCACCTCGTTGCTGTCGGCGCTCGGCATTTCACCCGAGGTGCGCGTCGCGGTGATCGACGGGGACGACCTCATGCCCCAACTCGACACGCTGGCCGAACGCAACGCGTTCAGCAGCCTTGACGATCAGCGCCCGTTCAGCACCGTTGCCAAGTCGATCCTGAGCGCCAACGCCTATCTTGGCGCCGAACCGATCCGACGGGCGCTTGCGCTTGGCGCCCGCATCGTCGTCACCGGCCGATGCGCCGATGTCTCCCTGACGGTCGGGCCCCTGCTGCACGAGTTCGGCTGGAGCGACTGGGACTGCATTGCGGGTGGCGTCGTCGCGGGTCACCTGCTCGAGTGCGGGCCGCAGTCGACCGGCGGCAACTCGCACATGTGGTCCGACATCCCCGGCCTGGACCACGTGGGGTACCCGATCGCGGAGGTCGCGTCCGACGGCAGCTTCACCCTCACGAAGGCTGAGGGCTCCGGCGGCCGCGTCAACGGGGAGACCGTCACCGAGCAACTGCTGCACGAGATCTTCGACCCGGCAGCCGTCTTGACGCCGGACGCCACGGTGGACTGGCGCACGATCAGGCTGGAAGAGTGCGGTCCGGACCGCGTGCGCGTATCGGGTGTCAAGGGGCGTCCACCACCGCCGACCTTGAAGGTGTCCATGACATACGGGGACGGGTACCGCGTCATCCTGCAATGGCCCTATGCATGGCCCCATGCAGTCGCCAAGGCGCAAGCGGCCCTCGACAGGATCAGCCGCACGGTGCAGCGACTCGGGATCGCCGTTCAAGACAGCCGTCGCGACATCTTTGGCACAGGCGCGATCCACGGTCCCCGGCTGGATCACGCGCAGCGGGCTGGGTCGGCAGACCCGCCGGAGGTGTTTGCCCGTTATGCCGCGCGAATCGGGACCCTGGCGCAGGCCAGGACCCTGTCGGCCCAGCAGGCACCGATGCTCTACGGCCCGCAAGGACTGGCGGGCCATATCGCAGGGGGGCGCGGCCAAGTCTCGAAGATCAACTCACATTGGGCCACAACGGTCGACGCGACGCACGTGTCGCCGCGTATCCGAATTCTCCCCAGGGCAGAGCCATGTCAAAGCAACGCAGACTGCTGATCGAGATCGCATGGGCGCATGCCGGCGACAAAGGCGACATGGCCAACATCGGCGTGGTCGCTCGCGATCCGATCCACTACGAGGTCCTCCTGAAGGTCCTCACGCCGGAGCGAATCAAGAGTCACTTCGCCGACATCTGTCGCGGCCGCGTCGACGTCTACGAGTTGCCGAACCTCCACGCGGTCAACGTGGTACTGAGCCAGGTGCTCGATGGGGGGCCGATGCGGTCCCTTCGTCTTGACCCCCAGGGAAAGACATTGGGAGATTCTCTCCTGCTGCTTCCAATCGATGATGCAAATTAATGAGGTCCATCCAATGACGCCGACAGTTGCGACCCCCCCCGCGGAGGGAGCGATCGATACGCAAGTACGTGATCACGTGCTATCGATCGGGATCAATCGCCCCGCAAAACGAAACGGATTCACGCCAAAGATGCTGAGGGAGTTGGCCGAAGCCTACACGCGACTGGAGGATGACCCGACTCTGCGGGTCGGCGTCCTCCATGCGCTCGGGGATCATTTCACCGCCGGGATGGACTTGCCTTCCATCGCCGAGTACCGGAAGCGGGGAGAACGACCGATTCCGGAGCACATGGGCCTGGTCGAGCCGCATGACCTGGGTTTGCCAGGCTACCGCAGAAGAACAAAGCCGCTGGTGGTGGCGGTCAAGGGCATCTGCTTCACGATCGGACTCGAGCTCATGCTTGCGGCCGATATCGTGGTTGCGGCCGACAACTGCAGGTTCTCTCAGCTGGAGGTCGGCCGGGGCATCATGCCCACGGGCGGGGCGACGATTCGAATGGCTCAGCGCGCCGGCTGGGGCAACGCGATGCTGCATCTGCTGACGGCGGATGAATTCAACAGCACCGAAGCGATGCGCATCGGCTTCGTGCAGCGGGTCGTCCCGGCGGGGACCGAGCTGGACGAGGCGATCGCGATCGCTCAAAGAATCTCGGAGCAGGCACCGCTTGCCGTGGTTGCGAGTCGCCTGAATGCCCGCGACGCCATCGAGTTCGGGCAGGCGGCGGCGCTGGCCGAGTTCACCGAGACCAACACCCGACTGGCGAACAGCGAGGACGCGGCCGAAGGGGTGAGGTCCTTCGTGGAACGGCGCAAGCCGAACTACATCGGGCAGTGACGTGCTCTGCGAGGACGCGTCCGCGGAGCGATTCATCTTCGCTGGGCGCCCTTGGGCGACCTGTTGGGCATCAGGTCGCGACCAGCCCGAGCCGCAGCGCGCATCTGCCCTTGCCGCCTGCTGAAGCACGAAGCGCCCAAAGAACGAGGTACATCAATGACTGAAGACATGGTCCTATTAGACAAGAGCGACGGCGTTGCACGCATCACATTGAATCGGCCAGCGTTGCGAAACGCCTTCGACGATGCCCTGATCCGGAGGCTGCGCGAGATCCTTGCCGATGTCGAGCAGGACGCATCGGTTCGCGCCGTGGTCCTGTCCGGCAACGGTGCGGCCTTCTGCGCGGGCGCAGACCTCAGCTGGATGAAGCGCATGGCGGGGCATGAGCACGCGGAGAACCTGGCCGATGCCCAGACGCTGGCCGATATGCTGGCGGCTTTGGATCGGCTTCGGAAGCCGACGATTGCCCGCGTGCATGGGCCGGCCTTTGCAGGCGGGGTGGGGCTCGTGGCCGCCTGCGACATGGCCGTCGGCACGCCTGATGCGAGGTTCTGTTTCACCGAGGTGAGGATCGGCCTGTCGCCGGCCACCATTAGCCCGTTCGTGCTGCGGGCGATGGGCGCGCAGGCTGCGCGACGCTACTTTCTCAGTGGGGAGGTTTTCGATGCCGCCGAGGCCTACCGGCTGGGCCTGCTTTCGAAGGTGGTGGCACCTGAGCAACTGGACTCGGCGATCGAGGCGTTGCTGCAGAGCCTGATCGCTGGCGGCCCGCAAGCGCACGCGCGCATCAAGGAACTGGTCGATACCGTGTCCGGCCGGCCGGTGGATGCGGCCCTCGCGGCGGACACCGCGCGGCGGATCGCCGACATCAGGGTATCGCCGGAAGGCAAGGAAGGCATCGCCTCGTTCCTGGAAAAGCGCCGGCCCGCATGGAGCGTACGGTGAGTGCAGCGAGGCGCCGCCCGATCGGACCCAGGGCGAGCGGGGCTCGCGTGGTGAGAGCGCACGATCGAGGCTAGAGGCGATTGCAGTTCAAACTCGATCTCATCGACTTGCGACTCTTCCTCGCAGTCGCGGATGAAAGGACCCTCACGAAGGGGGCTCGGCGCGTTTTCCTGTCTCCTTCCGCGGCCAGTTCCCGGATCAGGGAACTGGAAGAGCAGACCAGCGGCCGCCTCTTCCAGAGGAATCATCGTGGCCTCGAACTCACGGCGCTGGGTGCCACCTTTCAGCGGCATGCCCGCCTGGTTCTGCGGCAGGTCGAATACCTCCAGGACGAATGCGGCGTGGGTGGCGCCGGCGCAGGCCACCTGCGCATCTTCGCCAACACGACGGCCGTGACGGAGTTCATGCCGGAAATCCTCGCGCGCTTCATGGCTCAGCGGCCAAACCTCACGGTCGACATGCTCGAGAGGGCGACCCCCGACATCGTGAGCGGCGTGCTGGAAGGCGCGGCCGAGATCGGCATCGTCGCCGGGCCGATACTGCGCGATGGCCTTCAGGTCATTCCGTTCGACACCGACAAGGTCGTGCTGGTCACGTCCGAGACGCATCCGCTCGCCGGGCGGGAGTTCGTGCGCTACGCCGATATGGTCGACTACCCTCACATCGGCCTGCACGAAGGCAGCTCGATGCTCTCGTTCGTTCGCGAACTCGCGCAGCACCAGGGCAAGGCGTTGCGTGTGCGCATCCAGGTGCGCAGCTTCGAGGCGATGTGCCGGTTGGTCGAATCCGGCGTCGGCGTGGCGCTGGTGCCGGCATCCGCGGCCTTGCGGCACCAGCAGCAGATGCGGGTTGCCATCGTTCCCGTGCAGGAGAAGTGGGCCGTGCGCGAGCGATCCGTGCTGGTGAGAGACCTTGACGCCTTGTCGCAGGCCGCTCGGGCGCTGGTCAGCGACATATGCGCCACCCACGGGAGCGCCGTGCACAAAACCTAGTGCACTGGCGCAGGAATGTGTCGCGCCAGTTGCTTGGTCTTCTGCAGGATCGAAGGGGGCTGTCGAGTCCCAGCCGCTGCACCGTCACCCCCGACCGTGCGTTCCTCCAACCCCGGGGCGTGCCCGGCATCGGCGGCGTTCAGAGCCTGGCTCGCAGGGGCGCGCGGCTGCAGTCCGGGTGCTGCGGTTTCAGGGCTGGGCCGAAAAAATCCTTGGCGCCACGAGGGCTGTTGCGTTCGGCCATTCCGCACGTGGCGTTCGGAAGTTTGCGTTTTGCCAGGCTGTGGCGGCTTGATATCGTCACGCCAGGTTGCGAGCCCGCATCGGGCTGCAAATCGCGATCGCGCCGCGCTGCGCGATGTGCCGGTGCAGCGCCCGTCCGGCGTGAAGAAAAGCAACAGGAGGCAGCGATGAGTGATTCGAACGAGAAGCCGACCGCGCGGCGCGGCTTCCTGAAGCAGGTGGCCAGTGCGGGCAGCGTGCTCCCGCTGGGGGCGGGGGGTGCTGCGGTGGTGGCGCTGACCCCGGCGTTCTCGCAGACTGCGGGCTCCGTGGGCGGTGCGCTGCCCGGCTATGTTTGCTTCAGCGCGGATGAGGCCGCGTTCGTCGAGACCCTGGTCAACACCATGTGTCCGGCGGACGAGTTCACACCCAGCGGCGTGGACTGCGGTCTAGCGACTTTCATCGACCGGCAGCTCGCCGGCGACTTCGGCCGTGGTGCGAGGCGCTACACGCGCGGGCCATGGCAGCAAGGTAAGCCGCAGCTCGGCTATCAACTGCCGTTAACGCCGGAGCAATACTTCAAGGCCGGCGTCGAGGCCGCCAACTCGGAGTGCCGCAAGCGTCATGGCAAGACCTTCGATCGTCTCGGCGCGCAGGAGGCTGATGCCTTCCTGGCCGAGCTAGCATCCGGCAAGATCAGCGACCCGCGCATACCGATGGGCGCGTGGTTCGACGAACTCGTGTATCCCTTGTTCAACCAGGCGTGTTTTGCCGATCCCGTCTACGGTGGAAACCGCGACAAGGTGTTCTGGAAGATGATCGGCTACCCGGGCCTTCCAGCGACCCATATGGTCAACGTGCTGCAGTACCGCGGGAAGCCGTTCCCGGGTGCGCGCGATCCCAAGTCGATCTCCGACTTCAGCTAGTCGTGCGGGAGAAAGCCTGTGCTCGACGACGTGGTGGCCATCGCGCGAAAGGCCGACTGCCACGCCTGCGTTCGGAAACGGTCGTGGGACATCACGAACGCCACCCCTGCCGCGACGAGTCCGGACCCGCGCCGCGGCGACGGCGGAAGGGCCTTGAGCTGATGGCGCAACCCGTTGCGGACCGGGGCAATGGCGGCGCTGCGTCGGGTCGCCCGGGATCGCGCGGTGCGTCGTCCCCTTCGGCTATCCCGTGCGCGGCATTCGGAAGTTCGCGATTTGCCAGATCTCGCTGCACAGATATCTTCACGCGAGAACCCGGGGATGGGCGCACCGCTGGGCGTTCGTCCGGGCAAGCACTTGCGGCTCCCAGGTTCGCAAGCGACGTACGCACGCAATATCGCACTCTGGGCCGACTTTCTGCCATGGACGAGGCAGGCAACCAAGGACGCGCATGGCCACGACACTGAGCAGCCGGACAGTCGTCATCGTCGGGGGAGGCCTGACGGCGGCATTGGCGGCACGCCAACTCACCGCGCAGGGCATCGATACGTTGCTGCTCGAGCGCGGCGGCGATCACACCAGTGGTGCCGAAGCAAAGCTGCCGACCCAGCGCGACGAGCTGCGATGGGATACCAGACAAGGCATGGTGCAGGATTGGTCGGTGCAGACCTACACGCTGCGCCACCGGCGCAGCGAGGTGGCGCTGCCCGTGCGATGGATGGAAGCGTTCCTGCCGGGCGAAGGTCTTGGCGGCGGAGCGAGCCACTGGAACGGGCACACGTGGCGCTGGTCCGAGTACGACCCACAGTTGCGCACGCGCTTCGAGCAGCGCTATGGCAGGCGGGCGATTCCGGCGGACATCCCGATCCAGGATTGGGGCACCTCCTACGCCGAGATGGAGCCCTACCACCATCTGTTCGAGAAGCTCTTCGGCATCTCGGGCAAGGCCGGCAATATCAAGGGCCAACTGCAATCGGGCGGCAACCCGTTCGAGGCGCCGCGCCGCGACGAGTTTCCGCAAAAACCCCTCGAGGCAAGCGAGGCCGGCCTGGTCTTCAAGGAGGCCGCCGAGAAGCTGGGCTATCGCGCGTTTCCGGTGCCGGCGGCGAACTCCTCGGGCCCCTACACGAATCCGGATGGTCAAAAGCTGGGCGCGTGCCAGTACTGCGGCCACTGCGAACGCTTCATCTGCGAAGCCCAGGCGAAGGGTACGCCCGACCTGCTGCTGTACCCGATGCTCAAGCAACGCAAGGGGTTCGAGGTGCGCCTGCACTGCCATGTGCTCGGCGTGGAGTACGACCGGCAGGCCAGGCGGGTGAAGGCGGTGCGGTACGTCGATCTGCTGACGGGCCAAGAGCACCTGCAGCCGGCCGACGTCGTCCTGCTCGCCGCGTTCACCATGACGAACACGCAGCTCCTGCTCGGCAGCAAGATCGGCAAGCCTTATGACCCACAGTCCAACGCCGGAGTGGTCGGCAAGAACTTCTGCTACCAGACCGTCTCCAGCATGAACCTGTTCCTCAAGGACCGCTGGTTCAATCCGTTCCTGGCCACCGGCAGCACGTGGATGGGGATGGACGAATTCAACAACGACAACTTCGACCACACCGGGCTCGGGTTCTTGGGCGGGGGCAGCATCGCCTCGCTGATGTTCAACGGACGGCCGATCCGGGCTCGTCGATTGCCGCCCGGCACGCCGCGATGGGGCACTGCATGGAAGCGCGCCAACGCGCAGTGGTACGCGCATTCGATGGCCCTCGGGATTCAGGGCAGCTGCTATCCGCACCGGGAGAACTACCTCGACCTCGATCCCACCTATACCGATGCCTACGGCCGGCCGCTCGTTCGCATGAACTTCGATTGGCGTGCAAACGAACTCGCGATGTCGAAGTTCGTGACGGCGAAGATGGGCGAGATCGCCAAGGCGATCGGGGCGGATATCGCCGGGCCGGCGGTCCCTCGCCAAGCACCCTTCGACACGCGCCAGTACCAGAGCACGCACGTCACCGGCGGGACGATCATGGGGACCGATCCTGGAACCAGCGTGGTCTCACCCCACCTGCAGCACTGGGATGCTCAGAACCTGTTCGTCGTCGGCGCATCGGTGTATCCCCACAACTCGGGCTACAACCCTACCGGCCCGCTCGCGGCGCTGGCGCTGCGGGTCGGGGATGACATCGCGTCCTACGTCCGGCGGCCGCGCGCGCTCTGAGCTTGCCGAACCCCGCACCTCAACACCGGAGAGATCATGAGCAAGCTGTTCCCGCAGGCGATCACCGCACTTGCCGGCTTTGTGCTGTCCCCAGGCGCAGTCCACGCGCAGGACGTCGAGGCCGGCAGGGCCGCCTATGCCCAATGCATCGCCTGCCACTCCACGGACGGCAACAACAGTGCCGGCCCGACCCTGAAGGGGATCATCGGACGCAAAGCGGGTAGCTCCGAGGGCTTCAGGTACAGCCGGGCGATGAAAAATGCCGGTACCACCTGGGACGCGGCGTCGCTCAGTGCCTACCTGGCGGATCCGCAGAAGGCCATGCCGGGCAACGTGATGCCGTTTCCCGGCATCCCCGACGCCAAGCAGATTGCCGACCTTGTCGCGTACATGGCGACCCTCAAGTGATCCACCTCCTGCATCGTCGGCGCGGATCGCAGCGCATCTGATCGAGGCCGGTCCCCTGAAGCGTGGCCATGTGACCCGCGCGGACAGGTCCGCAGGTCACGCGCTGGATGCGCACCACGGGCCGTGTGTGCAGCCGGCTTCGGCGCGTCACGTAGCCGGCTCACGTCGGGTTCGACCCGCACCGCATGCATCCGGCCGGTGTACGCGCCTGCAAGCCGACACGGCCGCAAACCATTCTCTTACCTGTCTCGACGGACTCCTTGGAGATGCGTTCGGGTACACCGCATGCGGTTTTCGAAACATCGCGATTTACGCGGCATCCAACATTCAAGAGACTAGGGCATCGGAGGTCGCAAGTGGCAGCGGCGTGCGGAGAATTGCCGCAATAGGGTTCGCCGCGAACTTCGGCGAACTCCTGAGTGCGCCAGTGGCGCCTCAACCGATTCCGTAAGACCGAAAGGAGACTTTATGAAAGAAGGACGCAGGCGGTTTCTGAAGCAGGCGGGCGTGGCAGGCGCGGCGCTCACCGCCGCGGCGGTACCGGTGACCGAGGCCGCCGCCGTGACCGCGGGCCCGACGCCCAAGCTGGGCGGCCAGTTGCCGAAAGGCATGACCCTGCTGACCATGCGCACGGCGGCCGGCTACACGCTGGGCATCAAGACCGACAAGGGCATCCTCGACGTCGCCGCGGCGGCCAAGCAGTTCCGCAGCGGCGCGCCGACCACGACCGACGCCCTGTTCGCCGGGGGCGACCAGGGCCTGACCGCGCTGCGCGACCAGGCGTACGCGAGTGGCGGCAAGGGGCTGTTCGTCAACGAGGACCGCATCGAGTTCGGGCCCTGCGTCACCAACCCGCAGAAGATCATCTGCGTGGGCCTCAACTACGCACGGCACGCCCGGGAAACCAACATGCCGCTGCCGGAGATGCCGATCCTGTTCAACAAGTTCAATACCGCGCTGAATGCCCATGGCGGCACGGTGCGGGTGTCGACGATCCCGGCGAAGAGCTTCGACTACGAGGCGGAGCTCGTGATCGTGATGGGTCGCCGCGCATCCAACGTCAGCGACGCCGAGGCGCTCTCCTACGTTTTCGGCTACGCGACCGGCAACGATTTCACCGCCCGCGATCTGCAGAGCCGCTCGAGTCAGTGGATGATCGGCAAGGCCTGCGATGGCTTCGCGCCGGTCGGGCCCTACCTCGTCACGTCGGACCTCGTGGGCGACCCGGGGAACCTGAAGATCGAGTGCCGCGTCAACGGTGAGGTGCGCCAGTCGTCCAACACCAGCGATCTCGTGTTCAACTGCGCGCAGATCGTCTCCTACACCTCGAAGCTGATGACGCTGGAGCCGGGCGACCTGATCTTCACCGGGACGCCCGAGGGCGTCATCTCCGGCTACCCGAAGGAAAAGCAGGTGTGGCTCAAGCCCGGCGACAAGCTCACGACGACGGTCGAGAAGCTCGGCGAGCTGCGCTTCTCGCTGGTGTAACCGCACGCCGGGTCAAGAGCTTCTCCGCCTCGGGCGGGCGCTGCAGCGAGCGCGTCCGCGCGCGAGGTGCCGACCGCCGCGTCGCGCCGCAACGGGCAGCGGCAAGGCCGCCCGGGCCCCTCGAGGTGCGTTCGGGTACACCGCATGCTGGCTTCGAAAAATCGCGATTCACGCGGCATCCAGCATTCAAGAGACTAGGGGGCGGCGGGCGCTGGTTGTGGCAGCGACATGCAAGGTGCATGCGATCGGGTTCGCTGCGAGCCTGCGCTGTCGATGGCGAAATTCCGAGTGCGCCCATGGCGCCTCGACCGATCTAAAAGACTGAGAGGAGACCTCATGGACATGCGCAGGCCTGCAGCAGCCAGCAGCGATGACGCACCCGCTTCGGCCCCGACCGGATCGGTGCGAGCTGGCACAGTGCTCGGACGGCTTTCGAGGATGCTGCCGCTGGCCGTGGCGGCGCTCGCGGCGGGAGGTTGCGTGATACAGCCGAACCATGGTTCCGCATCGCCGGAAAGAGTCGTCCTGTACGAAGGCGCCACGCTGATCCCGGGGGACGGTCAGGCCGCCATTGTCGACTCGGCGTTTCTCGTCGAAGGCGAAAAAGTCACAAGGGTCGGGCGCAAGGGAGGAATGGCTTTGCCCAGGGGTGCGGCACGCGTCGACCTCTCTGGCAAGACCGTGATGCCGACCCTGGTGAACGCCCACTCCCATCCCGGATATCAGAACGGCCTCATCAATGCCCAGGAGAACTACAGCTACGACAACTATCTCGCTGACCTGAACCGGTCGCTGTACAGCGGCGTTGGCGTGGTGATGTCCCTGGGTATCGACAAGGACGAACTCGGGCTCAAGATTCGTGCGGATCAACGCGCCGGCAAGGTCGGTGGTGCCCAACTCCTGACTGCCGGGCGCGGCATCGGTGCTCCCAACGCCGGGCCAGGCGGCGCCGCATACGCAGGGATCGCCTATGAGGCGACGACAGCGGCTGAAGTGAGGCGCTTTGTCCGGGAAATTGCCATCTCCCGCGCCGACCAGGTCAAGATCTGGGTGGATGATCGCGTGGGAAGAGCGAAGGCCTTGAGCCAGGACGCCTACACCGCCGCGATCGACGAGGGCCATGCGCAGGGGATGAAGGTCTCCGCGCACGTGTTCTATCACGCTGATGCCGTTGGACTCGTGGGCGCCGGCGTCGACAGTTTGGCGCATCTCGTGCGGGACCAGGAAATGAGCGACGAACTGATCGCCGTCATCGTCCGCAAGGGCACGTACGTCATGCCCAACCTCGCCGGCGCTGAGCTCTTCTTCAAAAGGCCCCCGGACGATCCTCATCTCATCGCGATGATGCGCGCGATACTGCCGCAACACATGTTCGCGCGGGCGGAGCGGCCGCGGCCTTACTATCAGAACCCCGCGGACACCCAACGCGCGGAAGTCAACTTCGCGATGCAGTTGCGCAGCCTGGCCAGGCTCAACGCCGCAGGCGCGCGCATCATCCTCGGCCCCGACACGGGCATCCTCGACAACTTCTTCGGCGTGACCGAGCAACGCGAACTGGAGCTGATGGTCGGCGCAGGCATGACGCCGGCACAGGTGATCGTTGCGGCGACCAGCCGCACGGCCGAATACCTGGGGCTTGCAGATGCCGGAAGCCTGGTCCCCGGAAAGAACGCTGACTTCATCGTTCTGGATGCCAATCCGCTCGACAACATCAAGAACACCCGGCTGATCTCGAAGGTCTTCATGAAGGGCACCGAGGTGGATCGGCCAGCCCTGGCCGCATCGATCCTGCGCGCCGGAACCCGCTGATACGCAACGCCTCTCCTTTCTTCGCAGCCATTGCGTTGGTCATTGCGTTGGTCATGGCCAGTGAACGCGCGACCACGACTCACTGCAACCGGCGGAGATGGTAGGTAGACCATTGCCCGATGCTCTCTGCGTTTGTGCCGTTCCTCGTGCTGCGCTTGAAGGCCTCCTCGCCCCCTGACGACCTGGACCCCCATGTCCCTGCGAGGTCGCGAATCGCAAGCGGCGCGACAAACCAGTCGCATCCTGACCTGACCGGCGGTCATCCATGTGATGGAAGGAGTGCAAGACCAACGCAGGCCATCTTGGTGACGGCACGCCAGCGAGTCCGACCGGACCGATGTATCGGTTGGCGTTGCTGCGGCGTTCGATTCGCCGCACGATGACATCGAAAATGCGCGATTCACGATATAGCGAATGGCGACCATACTGAGGCCACAGTTGATTACCGAGGCAGTCTATGAAGAGAGTGACTCTTGCATCGGGGTTGGGGTTCTACGGCGACTCCATCGCCCATGTCGTGCGAAGCGTCGAGGCCAATCGCCCTCAATATCTTTGCTCCGACCATCTGGGGGAGCTGACGTTGTCGATCCTGCAGAAAGACGCGAATCGCAACAGCTCGCTTGGATACGCGCGCGACCTGGTGCCGTTGATGACGGCGCTGTGGCCGATCAGCCGGGAGCAGAAGACGAGGTTCATCCTGAACGGCGGTGGCTTGAACCCTGCAGGTGCGGCCCAAGCCCTTCTGAGCGCGTTCCGCGAGAAGGGATACACCGCACGCATCGCCGTTGTCGAGGGCGACGACCTGCTGGATCGACTCAGCACATTGCACCACGGCGGTGAACCGCTGACCAACATCGACACCGGCGAGTCGGTCGAAGCGACGTTGCACAAATTCAGCTTTGCCAATGCCTACCTGGGCGCAAGGCCGCTGGTCGACGCGTTGCAAGGCGGTGCCGATATCGTGGTGACCGGTCGTGTTGCCGATGCCAGCCTGTTCCTCGCGCCCTTGATCCACGAGTTCGATTGGCAATGGGACGACTACGACAAGCTGGCTCAGGGCTTGGCCGTTGGCCATCTTCTGGAATGCTCGGGCCAGGTCAGCGGCGGGAACTTCGGCGGCGACTGGCAAGGCATACCCGATCTGGCGCACATCGGATATCCGGTCGCGACGGTCGACGAGTCCGGAGTCGCCGTCATTCACAAGGCGAAGGGCAGCGGAGGACGCATCGACTTCGACACGGTGCGTCAACAGTTGCTCTATGAAGTGCACGATCCCCGGGCTTACATCTCGCCCGACGTCGTGCTGGACATGTCGACGATCTCGCTGGTCGATCTCGGCGACGACAGGATCCAGGTCCGGGGCGCGACCGGCAAGCCGCGCCCGGACAAGCTCAAGGTTGTCGCAGGCTACCCGGGCGGCTTCATGGCCAGCACGATGCTAGGCTACGCATGGCCCGGCGCGGTGAGGAAGGCGCGCGCCGCGGCCGAGATCCTCCAGACGGTGGTCGCGGACTCCGGCGTCGAGTACGACGAGCTGGACATCAGCTATCTCGGGCTCGACGCGCTCCATGGCCCGCTGTCGGACGAGTCATCGGCAGACGAGCTGAACGAGGTGTTTCTTCGGATCGCGGTCCGTGCGAAGGACCGGAAGGTCGCCGCGGAGTTCGGCCGACACTTTCCCTGGATGATGGTGGGAGGCCCGCCGTACCTTGCCGCAATGCCGAACAGCGACCTGCGAGAGCTCACGACGATCTGGCCCATGCTCGTGCGCCGCGAGGCGGTGGAGAGCCAGGTCTGCATCACGACGGTCGAGGCATGAACATGAACAAGGCTGCGACCCTCAAGGATCTCGCGCTCGCGCGCAGCGGGGAGAAGGGCGACAAGGTCAACATCGGGCTGTTTGCGAACGACGCGCAATCATTCGAGCTCATCAGATCGAAGGTCACGATTGCGTCCCTGCAGCGCCACTTCGAACGGGTCACGTGGACCCATATGGAGGTGTACGTCATGGAGAACATCATGGCGTTGAACGTCGTTCTGTGCGGTGCCTTGCCCGGCGGTGGACCGCGGTCACTGCGAGTGGACAACCTCGCCAAGACGATGGCGTCGGCGCTACTGAGAATGAAGATCGATCGGGATTGACGCGCCGAGCCTCGCTGCGGATGGCCCGGCGAGCAGCAATCACCCGATCTACACCCAACAATTCACCAATGGAGTTCTCAACATGAAAGCAATCGTGGTTTCCGAATACGGCCCACTCGAGCAATTGCGGGTCCAGTCGAGCCCCGAGCCGGCACTGCGCAGCGGCTGTGTGCGCATAGGCGTCAAGGTCGCCGCCATCAATCCTCCCGACGTGTTGATGCCCCAAGGCAAATACCACGTCAAGCCGCCGTTTCCCTTCACCCTCGGTATCGAGGCAGCGGGTACCGTCCTCGAAGTGGCTTCCGATGTCTCTGGCCTGGCCGTTGGAGACCGCGTGATGACCTATGCCGGCGACAGCTGCTTCGCAGAACAGGTCATGGTCCCCGCCAGCCGGGTCTTCAAGGTCCCGGACCGAATGAGCGACGAGACGGCCGCGGCGTTCACGGTCGTGTACGGCACGGCGCACCACGCCATCGCCGAGGCAGGCGCGCTGAAGGCGGGCGAGACCTTGGTTGTGCTCGGTGCATCCGGCGGGATCGGGCTTTGCTCGATCCAGATCGGCAAGGCCCTCGGTGCGCGCGTGATCGCCGTGGCGAGCACGGCAGAGAAGCTGGCGAAGTGCAAGGAGCATGGCGCCGATGAACTGATCCAAGGGGACGAATCGCTCAGGGACCGCATCAAGGATCTGACGGGAGGCAGGGGCGCCGAAGTCATCATGGACATCGTTGGCGGCGACGCCACGGACAGCGCGATCAGGGCAATAGCGCTCTACGGACGGTATCTGATCGCCGGCTATGCGAGCGGCATCGTTCCAAACATCAAGGCGAACCTGATCTTCCTGAAACAGGCGCGGGTGATCGGAGCCAGCTTCCGGGTCCTGCTCGAGCGCGATCCCCAGGCCGCAGCGGCCAACGTCCGACACCTGTGCGATCTCTGGGAGCGCGGTCTCCTCAAGCCCGAGGTCAGCGCGCGCTATTCCTTCGAACAGATCGTCGATGCCCTAAAGCATGTTGGCGAGCGCAAGGTCGTGGGCAAGGCCGTGCTGTATGTTCAGCCTGCCTGACGGAGAAGCCGAATGTCAGGATCACTTTCGAACTTGCGCGTACTTGATCTGAGCAGGGTGCTGGCAGGCCCTTGGTGTACGCAGATGCTGGCCGACCTTGGCGCCGATGTCGTCAAGGTCGAGCGACCCTTGGTCGGGGACGACACGAGGCAATGGGGGCCGCCCTGGATCCGGGACGCTGCCGGCAACGAGACCGGCGACTCCGCCTATTTCACTTCGACCAATCGCAACAAGCGATCGATCGCCATTGACCTATCCAGCGACGAGGGCGGGAACCTGGTTCGAGAACTGGCAACTCAGTCGGACATCCTGGTCGAGAACTTCAAGGTTGGAGACCTCGCCCGGTATGGCCTGGCCTATGAGGATCTGGCCAAGATCAATCCACGCCTCATCTACTGTTCGGTGACGGGCTACGGTCAAACGGGACCTTATGCGAGTCGCCCCGGCTACGATCTGGTCTTCCAGGGCGAAGGTGGCCTGATGAGCATCAATGGAGAGGCCGACGGGAAGCCCGGTGGCGGGCCAATGAAAACGTCTCCTGCAGTCACCGACATCCTGGCGGGATTGAACGCGACGATCGGCATCCTGGCCGCGCTCGAGAGTCGACACGCGACGGGTCGCGGTCAACACGTCGACATTTCCCTGCTGGATACGATCGTCAATTTCGGCGCCAATCCGCTGGCCAGCTATTTCGCGACAGGTGAAGTTCCCAAGCGCCTGGGCAACGGGCACCCCAATGTCGCCCCGTACCAGACATTTGCGACTTCGGACGGGCACATCATCATCGGGTGCGGAAACGACGCGCAGTACAGAAAGCTGTGCAAGGAGATCGGCCGAAGCGATCTCGCCGAGGATCCTCGCTTCCGCAGATCCAAGGACAGAATGACCAATGGCAGGTTGCTGCTCGACATTCTGACGGAAATCATCCGACGCCATACCACCTCCCATTGGCTTGGCCTGCTGTTCGACTCCGGCATCCCGTGCGGGCCCATCAACAACTATGAGCAGGTCCTCGCGCACCCTCAGGTGGTGCATCGCGAACTCCGGGTCGACCTGCCTCATGCGGCGGGCGGAGTCATCAGCACGGTGAGAAATCCCGTTCGGCTATCCGCCACGCCGGTCGAGTATCGCCGTCCCCCACCCATCCGAGGCCAGCATACGGCGGAGGTCCTTTCCAGCTTGCTCGGCAAGGATGCCGCAACGATAGACAGGCTTCTTGGCGCTGGAGTCGTTGAGATCGCGAACGACGGCGTGGAGAGCAAGTAGAGGCTGAGCGCTCTTATCCGCCGTGGCCGGACGGCAGCCGAGGGCGTGCGCTGGGCCGGGACCAGCGACGCATGGATGCACTGTGGAGATACGTTTACGAAAGGGGCATGCAATGTCTAAACTGATGGTGATGGCCGCGTTGGCTGCAGCGCTCGGCCTTTCGTTTCCCGCAACGCCTGCGGCAGCTCAAGTTGGCGAAGGCAAGCCGATTCGCTTCGTCGTGCCATTTCCTCCTGGGAGCGGCACCGATACCTCCGCGAGGTACTTCGCCAAGAAGATCAGCGAACTGACCGGACAGGCAGTCGTCGTCGACAACAAGCCCGGTGCCAATGGATTCATCGCGGTCCAGTCGGTATTGACGGGACCGGCCGACGGCTCGACCGTGTTCATCGGTACGAGCTCGGCCCTGGCCGTGAACGTTGCGCTCTTCAAGAAGCTTCCATACAACCCGCAGACCGATTTCACTCCGCTTTCGATGATGACTCGCTTGCCGACGGTCGTGGTCGTACCTTCCAGTTCTCCCTACAAGACCTTGTCCGAGTTGATCTCGGCAGCAAGGGCAAGTCCCGGAAAGCTCAATCATGGCGCAGGTTCCGCCGGATATCAACTCATGAACGAAGCCCTGAAGGAGCGAGCCTCCATCGATATCACGAACGTGCCGTTCAAAGGCGCGTCAGAGGCACTCAACGCCGCTGCGGCTGGCACTGTGGATCTCGCGTTCACGGACATTACTGCATCTGCCGAGCTGGTCAAGGCGGGTCGGTTGAGAGCGCTGGCTGTCGCGTCGGAGCGCCGCGCTCCCGCGCTACCCAGTGTCCCAAGTATGGCGGAGGCTGGTCTTCCGGGCTATTCCGCGTACGTGTGGGTTGCTGCGGTGGTGTCCGCCAAGACACCCAAGGCAGAGGTCGAGCATCTGGCGCAACTGTTCACGCGGATCGAACGGTTGCCCGAGACACGCCAGTTCTACGAAAGGATCGGCGGGGAAGTCATGCAAGGTGGACCAGAAGAGCTGCGATCCTTCCAGGCCGCCGAGATCGACATGTGGAAGCGCCTGGCCGTCAAGGCGAAGGTCGAGCAGGAGTAGGGGCGGGGCCTTGCAGGCGATGCGATGAACGCTCCTCGCGCGCCACGGGGACCAAGGTATCGACGTGTCAGAGTGATTGAGGGATGGACCATGGAGCCGAACGAAGCGTCCTCCATGAGGATTGCGATGGTTCCGCAGCGAACGCGGCGAGCGTGCGCGTCTGCGCGTCACCCCGGGGACTCGGGTGAGCGTGTGAGCGGCAACGTCTTCCTGAAGGAGACGGTACCTGGCTTCCAACCGCCGTCCATACCGGAAGATCAGATGGCGCCAAGCTGCTCCGCCTTGGCCGGTAGCGTGTAGAGGCGCCTGCCGGTCGCGGCATACAAGGCGTTTGCGAATGCGGGCAGGACCGCGGATGTCCCGGGTTCTCCGATCCCACCCACGGCTGCGTTGCTCTTGACGATCTCGACCTCGATGACCGGTGCCTCGCTGATTCGAAGTGGCTGGTAGTCGTGGAAGTTGCTCTGCTGCACGCGGCCGTCCTTGATGGTGATGTCGCCATACATGGCTGCGGTGAGCCCAAAGTTGATGCCGCTCTGCATCTGTGCAACGACAGTGTCAGGGTTGATGACAAGTCCGCAGTCGACGACGCAGGTGACCTTGTGGACCTTGACCTGCCCCTTGGGGTCGACGCTGAGATCCACCACCTGCGCGACGTAGGTCTCGAACGCGAGGAGGAGGGCGACTCCCTTGCCTCGCCGTTGAGGCAACTTCTCGCCCCAGCCAGCCAGTTGGGCGGCGCGGGAAACGACGTGTCGAGCGCGATCGTTCTTCGACAGCATCGCCAGCCGATACTCGACGGGATCCATCCTTGCCCGAACGGCCAACTCGTCAATGAAGCTCTCGAGCACCGGCGCGTTGCGCGTGGGACCCACCCCGCGCCAGAAGCCGGTAAACACCGGGCCGTCTTCCCGCGCGTGTTCCGTGCGCATGTTCGCGATGGCATAGGGCAGATTCTTGGAGCCATCGACCGTTTCCGAGTCCACCCCGTCGGGGCCGATGGCCGCCGGCGCAAACAGAGCGACGTTGGACGGCCCGGCGATCTTGTGCCACAGCGCGACGGGATACCCCTGTTCATTGACGGAGGCCGAGACCGAATGTGCATACAGTCCGCGAAAGACGTCATGCTGGATGTCCTCTTCCCGCGTCCAAGTGATCTTCACCGGCCCATTCACGCGCTTTCCGATGAGGACCGCCTGGTCGACCTGGTCGTGGTACAAACGGCGGCCGAATCCACCCCCCAGCAGCGAGTTGTGCAATGTGACCCGTTCAGGAGGAAGTCCCAGGAGCCTTGCAGCCGAGTCCCTGAGTCGCGCAGGCACCTGCGTCCCCGTCCAGATCTCCGCGCTGGCGGCCTTGACGTGGACCGTCGCGTTCACCGGTTCCATCGCCGCGTGCGCCAGCATCTGGTTGATGTAGACGGACTCGATGCGCCTGGGGTCGGCCGCGATGACTTTCTGCGCATCGCCGTCGTTGCGAGCCACCGCACCCGCTTTACGCAAGGTCTCGACCATCAACTTCTGGAGATCTTCGGTTGACAGCTTGGCGTTGGGGCCGTCGTCCCACTGGATCTTGAGCGCAGCCGCGCCCTGCTTGGCATACCAGGTGTTGTCGGCAACGACAGCCACTGCGTTGTCGAGGACCACGACCTGACGGACTCCCCGCATGGAGCGGGTTGCCGAGTCATCGACTGCCTTGACCTTCCCGCCAATGGCTGGCGAGTTCACCACGGAGGCGAACTTCATCCCGGGCACAATGGCGTCGATGCCGAACTTGGCTGTTCCATTCGTCTTGCTCCTGGCGTCAAGGCGCTTCACGGGCTTGCCGATGACTTTGAATTCGCTCGCGGACTTGAGCGCGACCTTGCCAGGAAGCGGCAACTGAGAAGCTCGGGCAACAAGCTTTCCGTAGCTGAGGCGACGTCCCGTCGCCTTGTGAACGACCTGCCCGCCTTCGGCAGAGCAGGTCGCAGGGTCCACCTTCCACTGTTCGGCCGCGGCCTGAATGAGAACCGTGCGAGCAGCGGCGCCGGCCTGCCGCATGGGCTCGAACATGAAGCGGATCGAGGTGGAGCCGCCCGTGAACTGATCACCGACGGGCAAGCCGTAGGTCTTCGCGTCGGGTGGCGCGTGACGCAGCTGCACTTTAGCGACGTCGACCTCGAGCTCTTCCGCAAGCAGCATGGGGATGGAGGTGTACGTTCCCTGTCCCATCTCGATCTTCGCCATCGTCAGGGTCACGCTCTCGTCCGCGGCGATGGTCACGAAGGCGTTCGGCGTGAAGGGTCCCGCGGTGGACTGCGCCGCGAACGCAGTTGGCCAGAAACCGACCACCAAGCTTGCGGTCGTGCCCTTGAGCAAGGTGCGACGGCGCGGCGACAGAAGCACATCTTCGCCCGATGCAATGAAGAACTGGTTGGACATGGTCAGGCTCCCTTGAGCAACGGGGAGGCGGCGGCCTCCTTGATCGCTTCGCGAATGCGTTGATAGGTGCCGCAGCGGCATACGTTTCCGCTCATCGCGGCATCAATGTCCGCATCCGATGGGTTCTTGTTCTGCATCAGCAAGGCCGTGGCTGACATGATCTGACCCGACTGACAGTAGCCGCACTGGACGACTTCCCTGGAGAGCCAGGCGGCCTGAACGGCGCGACCTGCTGGAATACCGGACACGGCTTCGATCGTGGTAATTCTCTTGCCATTCACGCTGGAGATGGGCAGCGTGCACGAGCGCGTGGCCACGCCGTCGACATGAACGGTACAGGCACCGCAGAGGCCCATGCCGCAGCCGAACTTCGTGCCGGTCATGTGCGCTTCATCGCGGAGCGCCCAAAGGAGGGGGAGGTCTCCAGCGAGATCGAGATCGCGCGTCCTTCCGTTGATTGACAGCTTCATCGCCTCTTCTCCTTAAAGTTCTGTCGGGATCAAATCAATACGGACGAGCGTAGTATTTAACCCAGAGGACTGTCAAGGCCATCAGTGGCGTGTGCCTGGCTTCGAGCCAGGATGCACGCTGCCAAGGGTGCATGAGGGATTCGATGAGGTGACGCCCGTTGCGCGCACCTGTATCGACGTCCACGATCAGGCGGGGCAGCGTTGGCTTCGCACGATGGCGGATCGGGCCAAGGCAGTGTGCCTCGGGCAGGGAAGCCGAGGCTTTTATTGACGAGCCAGTGACTAGGTCAAGCCTGCCGGCCATCCAGGCTTGCCCGTGGGCAGACCCGATCAGCGCGAGCCGGTGTGTGCGTCATTGATGTAGAGAACGGGGTACCACCGGTAGACGGCGCCTTCCTTGCGCAGCCGTCCGATGCCAGGGAACGACATGTGCGCCGGCGCTACATAGTACGAGTTGGCAGCGGCGTCGGCGAACGCCTTCGTCCGTGCGGCAGCGGCGGCTGCAGGGTCGGCATCGAACAGGATGGTTACCAATGGCGACTCGAACTGGACCTGTGCAGCATGGATGAGATCCCCCCAGAAGACGATCTTCTCGCCCTTGCTTTCGAGCGAGTAGAACGTATGACCCGGAGTATGTCCGTATGCGGGGATGGATCTGATGCCAGGGAACAGCTCAGTTGCACCGCTGAACGTTCTTATCTTGTTGGCCGAGACGAAGGGGCGCATCGTCTCTTCGGCTTCGGTGAAGAAGCGCTTCTGCTCGGTGCGCGCCTTTGCCATCTGCTGCTTGTCCAGCCAGTAGTCCAACTCGCGCTTCTCGACGTGGACGACAGCGTTCGGATAGGTCATCTTTCCGCCCACGAGCAGGCCGCCCGAGTGGTCGGTGTGGATGTGCGTGATGAGGACGTCGGTGATCTGCTCAGGCTGGTAGCCTGCGGCACGCAGGCTGGCAGGCAGCTTGTTGGCCGCGGGGCCGAAGAGTGTCCCCGTGCCCGCGTCCACCAGAATGAGCCTGGATCCTGCTTCGATCAAGAAGGCGTTGACCGAGCCGTCAATAGGCGGCTTCACGAAGTTCTTGGTGAGCAGGGAATCGATCTTCTTGCGGTCCCCGTGCAGAAACGAAGGGTCCAGCAGGAGTGTTCCGTCCGAGAGCGCAGTGACATTCACGTCGCCGATCTTCACCCTGTAGTAGCCGGCCTGGCTCTTGTCCAGCTTCGCTGGAAGTTCGGGTAGCTTGAATTCACCCTCGGCGGCAAGCGTGTTCGTCCCGGCCGCGCAGGAGACGGCCAAGACGGCCGACAGGACGGATGTACGAATGGTATTCATCTGATCGCTTCCTTCTTGATTCACAGTGAACGCATCGACAGATGTCGACGCCGCGGTACTCTGCGCCCACCACGACTGGCACAGCAAACTTGGCGTAGGCTGTCGTGGACGGACGGCCGTATTAAACAGCGCAAGCGAGATCGCGTCCAGCGTGCATCCGTTCTGCACGTGGAGCTTATTCGCCAGGGTCGCGACACTTTTGAGAACAGCACCCAGATAGCAAGGTCAAACGGTGTTTTGAGGTCGCCTTGCTGCCTGCGTCTTATCCCCTCACCACTGAGCTGCAGCAGACCGGCCGGTCGCGACGGTCACCTTGTGGCCCGTTCGGTAACTTTGACGAAGGTCAGCTTCGCCTACTCGAAAGCCTCTCCTTGAGTGGCCTTTTTCTTTGGTGCGGCCAAGAGAATCGCGTCGCCGGTAAAGTACGGACGTCTCATGCGACGCGGCCGCTAATTTCGGGCTGCAGGCACCACCGGCTCGACCGGTGTAGGTGTCGTCTCGACCGGTGTGGGTGTCGGGTCGACTGGTGTGGGTGCCGGGTCGACTGGTGTGGGTGCCGGGTTGACCGGCGTGGGTGCCGGGTCGACTGGCGTGGCTGGACCGCCGCCCCCGCCAGGAGTCGCGGGTGCCGGGTCATCCTTGCCGCGCTCCACCGCCTGCTTCCCGAGGGTTTGAGCAATGCCACTGACACCGAGCAAGCCGAGCCAAGATGCGTCAAAAGTGGGGTAGAGCAGGTGCTGGACGACGTACGTCACGCCAACCACGAGGAGCATGATGTTCACAACGAGCGCCTGGTACCTGTGCGCCTGCTGGATGTCATCGGGGTCGGTCAGGAGGTCATAAAAGAAGTTCTGAGAGAGCGAGGCGGTCTTTGGCTTTCCGGTGTCAACCAGAAGCGAGCCTCCCGTGGTAGCCGCGCTAATCGCAACTAGGCCAAGAACGGACCCTTCGAGGGCCGGGAATTCGCCGTAAACCAGCCATAGATAGATGGCCGCACCGATGGCGAAGATGAGCCAAGCGCCGGACTGCACCCTCGCAAGGCTGTAGGGCAGGCGAATCGGTCTCCAAGTCTTACCGTCGACGCCCAACCCGACCACTACCCTCAGCTGTTGACCGTCGGCGAGGCGTCGTTGTGCCAATGCCTTTGCAGCTATCGCAACACAGCCCTCGCAGTAAGCTGCCGCGGTTTTGTCTGTTGGCCATTCGAAAGTCGCATACGTCGTCTGAGACCGAATAGCATCCAGAATTTCTTGCGCCTTCTGGGAAACACTGCTTCCAGCCAAAATGGGCTGAAGGTGCCTCTGCAACGCTCGAGCATCGCGCCACCATGGAAATATGGGCGCGATGCGAAATATGTCGGTCTTCCAGAGCGCCAAGACGAAGGACCCGAGCACTAGGACTAGCAGCAGCGTCGCGGCCACGAGTGCAGACCAACTGGTCACTGCGACGCGGAGGTCCGGTGCCGTGGGTGGGTTCTTGCCATTCAGCACAAATACGGGTTCCGCACCCCAGCCAACGGCCGCGCGAAGCGGACCCTCTCCTATCAGTCCGTACTTTTCGTAGATGGCGGACCAAAACTTTTCGGAGCCTTCCTTCCGCGACCCGGCGTGGAGCCGCAGTGCAACCTTCCCCTTCTCCCGCTCTACGCTAACCAATGCACCTTGACCTCCGAGGTCGAAACCGTTGAGAAAAAGATGGGCTGCCTTGTCGCCTGCCGCCTCAAGTGCCTCTGTGTAGTGCGCCTCGTCAACGACGACGACGATATCGCCGGGTCCCACGAGAACCTGCTTCTTGTCGAGTCGCTGACAATCCGTCGAGCCTAGCTCGCTCCGTTTCTTGGCTTCAGCGATTTCGTCGTTTGAGGGCGGAACAATCTTGTGCCAGGCAGCAAGAACCGATGCGAAGCTTGGTGTCGAATCCAAATACTGGCACTCAATGAGGAAAGGACCCACGGCCTGCGCATTGGGTGCGCCCAAGAGGCCAAGTGTCGCCACAAGCGCCGCGAGGACTGAACGGGACCGGACGGACAGCGATGCGACCATGACAGGCTCCCTCTTTTGGCGCCGCCCGGCATCGAAATGCCTTTGGCCGGCTGGCGGTCCGCGCCGGTGTGACGGATGCTATCGGCTGCAGGTGGGCCTGTCTATCCTGATGAAGAGTTCCGTGTCGGGGTCTCGCTGAGGCCAGCTTATATCGTGAAGAAGCGGACATTCGACATAGAAATGGCGAACGCGATGGAGGCGCTGGACCGTTGGCGCGAAAGGTCTGTTCTTAGCTGCATTCTGCCCTTTGCCAGCACCGTCAAATAGCGACGCTATGCGTGCGTCTACCTGCTACCGCGGCCAACGCTGCTGGCGGGCAGCGTGGTATTGCACGAGGACTGCGAAGTGCAACGCGTTGAGCGCAATACCGCACGCAGCAAATTGGTCGGTTGCGCCTTCGATGTCGGCAATGGACCATGAGCCATGCTCTCTCCCATGCAGCCATTGCCAGCCCGCTTGGCTGGTGTGCGGCTTCCCATGCAGCATGGCTGTTGCGCACATTCACAAGTCGCTTGAACTCGGCAGCCAATTTCAGCAACGCATCGCGCCCACGGACATCCTGTGCCTTGTTCACCGCCTTGCTGAACTGGTCAGCAATCACGCCCGCTGTCATGCTCTTGCCGGCTGGGCCGGTGCTGGCGTCGTGAAGCGCGTCGTCATTCAGCCGCTCCCAGCACCACACAGCAATCCATTTGCACGAGGCAAAGCAATACGCTGCGCGTCCAAGGGCCAGCGCGTAGTCGTCCGGCAACGAGATGCGCAGGCGCTCGTCCATCCTACTTCGCGCGCTCCGCCAGCGGCTCGGGCAGCTTGGCCATTGATAGTGCCTCGCTTGGTAGTGCTAGCACCGTACCTAGACCGGGAGGGTGGGAGTGGTTCGTCATTCTGAGAGCCTCTCGCGAATGTCCGGAGTTGGCTGCTGGCGGCTGTTGCCCCCATGCTGCCACAGCAGCGTGACCATTCAGGTCCGTCAGGGCCCCGCATTGCTGCGGTTGTAATCTCATCAAAATTGTGGAGGAGACCGATTCCGCTGCGGCGCTCAAGCCGCGCTGACTTGGGCCTCGGCGGCGATGTCGAGAAGCTGAACCAGCAGCGCCACGAGATGAGCAAGCGGGCGATCGAGGCCGTCAAGAAGCTCAAGGAAGAGCACGAGCGCGAGATGGAGGCGATGCGGCAGCTCTTCCGCTAGCCCTGTCAGCTCCAGATGACGACCGGCTCGGCAATTTTGGTTGCGACCACCGCCATCGAGTCTTCCGACGTGTCAAGGCCGCTTCGCGAAGCGAGCATGGGGCTGACATCGCGGAGCGCTGTGTACGTCGTGCCGTGCACGATGGGCACGAGCCGGTTACCCTGCAGGAGGGTCGAAAGCTCTTTGTCGGCGACGCCCTCTTTTGGGAGGCGTGCTAGCAATGCAGGAGTCACCAGGACGAGCCCGATTTTCGAGGCCGCCAAGCCCTTGTCGATGGCGCGCATCATCGGCACGCCAAGGCCAAGGTCCTTCTCGCTGAACCAAACCTTGACACCAGCCGCTTCGAGCAAATCGTGCAGTTCCCTGGCGGCTCCCTGCCGGTCATCCCAAGCGTGGCAGAGGAAGCAATCCCGAAGGCCTGGCTTCGCCGCCGCTTCTCTTTCAACAGCCTCGCGGACCGGCGTGAGGGACGCCACCTGAGCAGGCGTGTACGAGACAGACGAACCGGCGCGCGACCAGCGCGGCCTTGAACTGGCGCCTCTGCTGGACCTGTCACCGCCGCTGTAGCTGCTCCCGCCGCCCGACGAGTAGGACGAACTGTAGCCGCTGCCGTAGCTGCTGCGGTAACCGCCATAGCGGGAACTGCATGTAGGGCAGGCCGCCCGCGCGGCTGCGGAATTGTGCCCACGAACTGGTGCTGTGCATCTTGCCATTGCTGTGCTTCCTTTTTTTTGTGATAGCACTGATGGTAAGCACAGTAACCCAAGCCGTCCCTGGATAAGGCTGTGGATATCCGGTGAAAATGCGGTGCGCAAGCAGCCCACTCCCAGGGGAAATCGTGCTGCAAGCCGCAGCGCTTCAAGCTCCGTACATCTGGATGTCCTCGTTGACGAACTAGAAGGCAGCCGCCAGCGGGTGGAGTCATAGGACCAGCCCAGCCGAACGCCTCGTAAATACCTGCGATCCAACACCAGGAGCACCGCATGCGCGCCTTCCTGCCACTCCGCATACAGCATCTTCTCGACCTCCAGCATCGTGACATTGTGCCGCTCGAGAAGTCCGGCCAAGTGCGTCTGGTCGAGCAATTCCACCGAATTGAGCGCCGCGTTCTCTTGAGCCTGGCATTGAGGCCATGAGTGAGCGCGACCTGCGCCACCGAAGCTCCAGGCTGCGCGCACGCCTCCAGGACCTGTTGCTTCAGCTCAGGTGCATGTCGCCTGCGACTCATGCGCTTGGAGTCTTCCATGGTGTCCACCTAAATCTGAACTGACCCCCGAAACCTGGACGAACCAGGAAAATCGGAGTGACCAAATACACGGACAAACAGAAGCTGGACGCTGTTATGGCCTACAGAAGGGGCACCGCGCGCTTACGGAGAGCCCACCACCTACAGATGTCCATTTCTTGAGGGCTTGTCAGTACTTGGCTTGAAAAAACCAGTAGACGGCGAAGCCCACGCTCCGACACTTATTCGTTGGCGGGCGCGTCGCGCAGCAGATTAGGAGGTCGTCTGGCAGCGGCCGGTTCGGGCTGGCACCTGCAACCTCCTCTGGGTGGCGTCAGGTCTGCAACTCGCGAAACTCGCTTGGTGCCCGGTCTCATGAACACTGCCGAAGACCGAGCTCGTCGATGCTGCGATGCAGAACTTCCATACACAGTTTTGAGGAGCTATCGCGCGGTTGCATCTGGACAAGCCTTGACACGCCTTGCTTTGCAGCCGACACTTTTTTCTTGTCAGCTGCGGCGGAAGAAATAAGAGCAAAGTGGCTGGCATCAGGCCGAATGGCCGACTGGAGGGGACGCCGTGCGAAACATCTTGGCGGGGATAGGGCTTGTGCTGTGTCTCTACGGCTGCAGCTTCGCACCGCTGGCGGCGGGCCCTGAGTTACCTCCGGAGAGACTGAGCGAACTCGACAAGCTCACCCAGTGGGACTTGGTGCGCAAAGCCTTTTCGGACGCTGGCACTGATGATGCCAGGTTTGCCATTCGCAACGACTACATCAGCTACCGCACTGCCGCCATTGACGCTCGGTTTCTAGCCTATCTTCGCTCGCTGTCGGTAAGCCGCAGCACGCTCGACGCAGCAACCCAGGAGGCTGTACTAACGCTAGGAGTTGCCGGAACCCTAGTGAGCTCTGTCACTGCAAAATCTAATATCGCGGCCGCCATAGCACTCATCACCGGCAGCAAGGCGACCGTTGACAGCGTGTATTTCGCCAATCAGACGGTCGATGCTATGGCCGCCGCCATGATTGCTGCCCGCAAGGAGGCATACGTCACCGTGCTCGTGGAGATGCAGTCTCCGCTCTCGCCGACGTCCCTCGAGACCGCCCGACAAGCGGTCAACGACTACTACGACGCGGGCACCTTCAAGCGGGCAATCGCGCTGATACACGAGGAAGCGACCGCGCGCGAGAAGACGGCGGACGTCCGCATCAACAACCTGCGAGTCGTTAGAAACACCCCGCAGAACCTCAGCGCGGCGAGCGAGGCACTGAAGCGGCGGATGGCCAAAGCATTGACGAATACTTCCAATTTCACGCCCTCGCAATTGCGAGGAGCGCTGACGGACCTAGGAAGAGACCCAGCGTCGCTGCCCTCCGAATTCGCCGGCTTGGTCCAAGAACTGAGGGGAGAAGTTCGCGGTGCAAAAGTGGACGATGACGTCGACGAACTCAAAAGGGTCATGACCGCTCGCAAACTACTCAATTGAGGAAGGACCCGCCATGGCAACTCAAAAGCCAACAGAGCCAGAGGAGTACTACGTGGAAATCATTCGCGACAAGCTGTCGGGATTTGAAGGCAGGATATCCAACGAGGAAGCAGGAGCCTCAATCTTCCTTGGTAATGAACAGGTTACGCTGGAGGGACAGTTCGTCAACCTCGCGAAATTTCGAGTACTTGATGGCGAGGTGCTGGAGACGCTGCCACAGTTTGTCGAACTCGGTAAAGCACCGGCGGGCGCCAACATCGAATGGACGGGCGTTGTGCTCATTGGCGGGAGGCTGGTAGCCGTAGAAATGTTCCGCATACCTCTTCCAGCCTCCGAGGAGTGATGATGACGAGACCCAAGCTTGTATTTGGCGACAACGGAGCGGACGTTACTGCTCTCCAGAATGCTCTTAAGACGGCGGGTTTCAGCCCCGGCATCATCGATGGGGACTTTGGCAGCGGGACGTTCAACGCAGTGTCCGCTTTCCAACAGAGCAAAGGTTTGCTTTCCGACGGCATTGCGGGTCCTCGCACCCTCACGGCGCTCGGACTGGTCGCCTCCGCGGCGCTGCCCGATGCCACGGATGACATGACCGTTCAGATTGCTGCCCAGATGCTGCCTGGTGCGCCACTTTCGAACATCAAGACCAATCTTCCCGTCATCCTTTCCTCGCTTCGGGCCTACGAAATTCCCGACCGCACCATGGTGCTCATGGCGATTGCCACCATTCGCGCGGAGACGTCCGGCTGCGTGCCCATCAGCGAGGGCAAAAGCTCTTACAACACGTCGTCCACGGGCCACCCTTTCGACCTCTATGACAAACGGACAGACCTCGGAAACCAAGGCGCGCCGGATGGAGCTTCTTTCAAGGGCAGGGGGTTTGTGCAGCTCACCGGTCGAAGCAACTACAAGCGCTATGGTCCGAGGCTTTCACCGCCCGTGGACTTGGTGAAGACGCCTGAATTGGCCAATGCGGCGACCATCGCTGCGGATTTGCTGAGCCTGTTCCTGTCCGACCGCGAACTTCAAATCAAGGACGCATTGATGCACGGAAATTTTCAGGCCGCCCGCCGCCTGGTCAATGGCGGCCTTCACGGATGGAAGGAATTCGAGACCTCGTTCAAGAAGGGTGACATGCTCATGCCCCACTGAGGGGTGCACGGCCATCGTTGCAAACAGATAGAACTGGCGAACCGGAGACTGTGATGAGGGGTGCAACACTGCTATTTGCGACCCTCGCTACGGCGTCGAGCGCAGCCGTCCTTGCAGAACAGACGGAATATGCTTTTCGCTGGAACCCCGCCGAAGGCGGCCCCAAAACGGCCAGCGGCGCGGCCAGTGAGCTCAACATCCAAGCCGATAGAGCCAAGGAGTTTGAGGTGCGCTACCTCACTGTCAAGCAGCCGCCCGGCCTCCCGAGTTCCACCTTTCGGGCCGTCGCGCGTGAGCGCACTGACAAGGGTGGCCCGGAGTCGATGTACAAGGTGAGGGGGCCTTACTCCGACGCGGCGGCGAAGTCACTGTCGAGTTGGTCTTGCCCCCTCTCGGGCCCCAACATGGAGCAGAAGCTAGAGGTCGACATCAACTGGGCTATTGACGAGGCGGCAAAGAAAAAGAACCCGAAGGCGCCACCAACCCCTCATTCGGCAATTTCCTTCAGTTGTTCGGTCGACGGCGCTGCGAGCACCTCATTTCCTAAGGACTCGAGGATGTCCCCGAAGCCCTGCGCCAACAAGGTTTTACGGCTGAAGGCTAAGACATGGAAGGTGGAAGAGTGGGACCTTGCGGCTGGCGGCCGTATCGTCGAGCTCTCATATTCAGTTGACGCCGGTAGTTCCGAACATCAGGCAGCCTTCCAGGAAAACGTCGACAAGCTCCTCAAAGCGGGCTCGCTCCCCCTGCCCGCCTCGAAGGAGCTACTAGGGAGTGACTGCCAGACCAAGGTGAGCTAAGACGACCCGTTTTCGAATTTGGGTCTACCGGGGCCCAGCCTCGGGTCCCAAAGCTGGAGCTAACCTTGACGGCATGTTAAAGCATTGGTCGCGGTGCGGGGGGACAAACCAGCGAGTAATTCCCCACTCTTGAAGGCCTTTGCCTCGGGGAAATCAAGTTGCATCTTGAGCGAGGGGAAGGCTTCCATGTGAGCGGCTCGTCAGCGCTCACGCTTGTTCCCGGCGCATGTTCCATGTTTCAGGCGAAGGGATTCGGAAGCCCAAACCTGACTTCCGTCCGGAGTATTGGAGAGTCCAAACAAGCCCTTCAGTATCAGTGGAGCCACGAGGTAAATAGTCGAGCAATTCAACGGGCGGAATTGCCCCGTAGACACTTTGCGGGATGCCGAGGCCAAAGCGCAAGGGCGAAGGGGAGCCAATCGCGAGGAGGATGCACACAGTGAAGCCAATCGAAAAGCCGGTAGCTGGGGACAACGACGTCGCACGTGGTTCAAGGCATCAATCCAAGCCTGAGGGTCCGCTGCCCACAGACGGCGCTTCGCATGCCAGCGCGGAGGAAAGTCTTCCCCCGCTCGACGAAGGGCCCGATGCGATTCGCAAGCTGGTGGAGAAGCGCCGAAAGGCGCTTGAAGGGCATTACACGACCAAGATTCCCGAGGACACCGAGAAGATTTGGGGTCTCGCACTGTCTGGTGGTGGAATCAGAAGCGCGACGTTCTGCTTGGGCCTATTGCGCGCCCTTGCGAGCAAGGGACTCCTTCTGAGATTCGACCTACTCTCTACGGTATCTGGCGGCGGGTACATCGGCGCCACGCTAGGAAGACTTTTCAGCCATGCCAGAGACGGCGGACGTGCAGCTGGCATACAGGAAAAGCTAGGCGACACCAACGTTCGATGGTTCCTCTGGTGGCTCAGAGCCAACGGCCGATACCTCGTACCCGCGGGCTTCAAAGACACAGCCTTTGCAGTCGCGCTCTATCTCAGGAATTTCCTGGGCGTTCAGTTTGAGCTGGGGCTGCTCGCACTGAGCCTGGGCTTGGTGCTTGTGGGGTTCGACCTGCTAGCCTGGTGGGCCGCACAAGCACTAGCCCTCAACGAGGGATACCTTTTCTTCACCATGGGTGCTGGCCGAGTGCTGGCCCCTTGGCTCCCCTCAGTCGCATTTCTCCTTTTCTTTCCGGCAGTGGTCGGTGCCGTCCAGGTTGCGGCCTTCTGGGATATCGCATGGCTAAAAAGGGCAACGAGGCCGCTCAAGATTGGGCTTTGGGTGGTGGTACTGGCGTTCACGGTTGCATTTGGGTTTTTCAGCTTCTTCAAGCTTGACTCGAGCGAGGGCGCCTTTGGCAGCAGCCTCCGACTGGCAACGTGGTGGGCCATCACCGGCTTGCTGACTATTTGGCTTATCGGCGTTCCGGTTGCGCAACGCAAGTACCTCGATAAGGTGCCAGCCCACGGTGAGCTACTGGAGCCCTGGGCGCGCAATCAACTGACCAGTTCGCTGTCTACAACCTTTATTGTCGCAATCGCCATCGTAGCGGCCGGGGTAGCGGACCGGGTGGCCTGGTATATCGCCTTTGACTTCAAGGAACTGGTCGGCTCCGGAGTCATCTTGTTTGTTGCCGCCGCCGTGCTGCGCGCTCTACTGCCAAACGCAGCCAAACTCGTACCCGGTGGGGCCGGCTTCGGGGCGGTTCTCGTAGTCGCGCGGGTTTTGGGCTATGCCTTGACTTTCCTGCTGTGCGTCTGGTGGATCTCTCTTGTCCATCGGGCCGTCCTTGGGGGAATACTTCGAGTAGGCGACCTGGACTTCGCCTACGGCTGGCATGTCTGGGTTCTGCTGCTCATCCCGATTGCAGGCTATCTAGCGCTTACTGGCTTTAATGTCGCGTTCCTCAATCTCTCGTCTCTTCACGGGTTCTACAGAGCACGGCTGAGCCGAAGCTACTTAGGGGCAGCCAATGCCAACCGCTTCCATGTGACCAAGCCCGCTGACCAGCTTGGCGCCCTCGAAGAACTGCCCCACCTTGCGTCTGATTCGCTCGCGAAGCGTGCTGTGAGCGATGTGGTCAAGGGCGACGATGTCGACCTGTGGGACTATCGTCCATTCTTGGCAGGGGGGCCGGTCCATCTCATTAACCTCTGCGTCAACGAGTCGAAGGACCCCCGCGGGGGACAATTCAACCAGGACCGACGCGGTCAACTGATGACGATCGCATCCGGAGGACTGCACCAAATCTCGCTGAGGGACTGGGCAACCCTACCCAGGCATTCCGCGTTGACGCTTGCCAGTTGGACCGCCATCTCCGGTGCCGCCTTCGCGCCAGGGCTCGGGAGCATGACCCGGGGTGGCATTAGCGCTCTGGCTACGTTTGCCGGCGTTCGGACGGGTTTTTGGTGGGACGAAGAGACCCGGCGCGGAATAAAGCAGAAGCCCTGGCGGCTCAGTTTCGCAAAGTCTGCGGGTATCCTACGCGAGACATTTGGAACGTTCCTCGCGGGAAAGAAGAACGATTGGTTTTTGAGCGACGGCGGGCACTTTGAGAATACAGGCGCCTACGCTTTGCTTGCTCAGCGCGCTGAGGTCACTGTGGTCGCAGACTGCGGCGCCGACCCGCAATATCGCTTTGAGGACTTGGAGAACCTGGTTCGAAAAGCGCGTATCGACCTTGGCGCCGAGGTGCTGTTCCAGCGGCCGCGCAAGGATGACGAACTCGACAAGACGGTCGCGCGCCCGCCCGAAGACCTACTGAGTGTGTTTGGGTCCATCAACGACTTGGCTTCGGACAAGAGCACCGCGTGTTTGGCACTTGCCATCGTCACGTACGCCGAGGACCCGGCAAAGTCAAACATTCTGGTCGTGGTCAAGCCGAACATCTGCCGCGGTCTTCCGGTTGACCTCGTGAACTTCAAGGCCAAGCATCCTGAATTTCCGCAACAGACAACGGTAGACCAGTTCTTCTCCGAGGCGCAGTGGGAGAGCTACCATCAACTAGGCCTGCACCTTGGACGGCAGTTGAGTGAGCCATTGGTGAAGGGACTCATCGGCAACGCTGCGCATTGGTTTATCGCCGACGATTGGTCACCGTTCGAGCACGCCAAAGATGACAAACCGATAGCTGCTTCGTCGTTTAGCACTGGAGCGGCATCTACGGCCGCAGCCGGTTCTGCAGCATCGGCTTCGACGGGCAAGGAGGCCACCAAGTCGACGGAGCCTGCCGGAAGACTTCCTGCACGCATCTCGGCCGCCACAACAACAGTCGCGGCTACGCTCAGTCTCGGCGCCGCAGCAACCGTCGGCGTAGCAGCCTGGCAAGCGATTGATGCCGCGCGAGCCTCTTACTCAAAACAGGTATCTGCCGAACGCGATGCGCTGAACGACCTCGCCGGCAAATGGGCTAAGACCTCACGGCTTCAGGGCGAGCATACGGCGGAGGAAGTCCGTGCCGTCTCGTCTTTGGCGGCGGCGGTGCTTCATTCGGCAGATACGCTCTGCCCCGTGGATGAGGCGGGCTGGTTCCAGCGGTCTGTGTTGGCCCGAACAATTCTGGAGGGGACCGTGGAGGCGTGCAGCAAACTGCCGAAGCTCGCGCGTAGCGACCCTTGTGACCGCCTACTCGCAGCTTCGAACACGGACTTGGACCCGTCCATTCCGTGGTGTCTGGTCCCAGATGTTGACGCGGGGGGCTCCCGCATGTCAGCACCGGCTTACTGGGGCTATGCGTACGGAGAAAGTGCAAACTCGAACAGCATGCACCCTTGTGACCCGGTCGGGCAAGAACGCGCCAAGGCTGCTGGCCGCGCAGACCCCGCCCAGGCCTTGTGCGAGAACTCCTTGGGAGGCACCCAGTGCGAAGCGTCGAGGACGTCAGAATTCCTAGGGCGCTTGGGGAAGAAACTCACGGCATGGGCAACGGGCGACCCTGGAGTTGGAAGCGTGCCTGCGCCCACGCCACCTATTCCGACGTGCCGCGCCCGCAGCTGGACGACGCCCGCGGAAGACCCGAAGCCGTCCGCAGTGCAACACGGAATGTTCGGGCTAGCCCGGGCCCCAGCGCCAGCGGCTTCGGGCGCGGCTACGGCAACACCCACGCCAGCGGCTTCGGGCGCGGCTACGGCAACACCCGCGCCAGCGGCTTCGGGCGCGGCTGCGGCAACACCCGCGGCAGCGGCTTCGGGCGCGGCTACGGCGACACCCGCGCCAGCGGCTTCGGGCGCGGCTGCGGCAACACCCGCGGCAACGGCCTCGGGCGCGGCCGTCCAATCCCCGGCAGGGAGTTCCGCGGCGCGCCCTCACGTGTCGAGAGACGCGTGCAGAGGCAAAACCATTTACATCCAGGTCTATGGGTCTGGGATGCTGGAATCCGTTCGCGATGCTCTGCGGGAGCCCTGGCGCGCTCAAGGTGCGGCGGTGCCCTCAGTGGAGGATGTCTGGGCTTCTGCCAGAGCCAATGGACGCACTACGCCGCTTCCAGTGAAGGAGCCGACCATTCGGAAGCACGACACGAAATCGGACAACTGCGTTGCCGCGATGAAACTTTCCGTCGCAAGGCCAGCCGTCGCAGCAAAATGGAAGGAAGAGCCACTCGCGGCGAGGCTGAAACCCACATTTGGCGTTATCGAAGTTTGGATTCCTCCAGGAGCGGAACTGCCATAGCTAAGGCGAAGAGCGCGGGGGAAGTCTTCGGCTTCCCTCCCAGCTAGGCATTGAGGACGGGAAACGGCCTTGTTCGACCGAAGCCGTCATTGGCTTCTGATGTTTGCCGTCAGCTTGGTTTCCACACCAATTTTTCCCATGAGCATCGCAAACGTAGCCGTGCTCGAATTAACGCCCAACCCATGGGGTGGCATGTCCAGAATCCGCTGCCCTACCCCGACGCAACCACGCAGTTGGAAGGGCCAGTTGGCTACGTGTATCTCGCACAGGCTGCGGCCCTTCTTGCCGCTTGGAATCATCTTGGGAGTCGCATAGACATCCAGCGCAGGATTGTGGAAGGCAAACGTGTGCCCGTGTGCTGGAGAGTTGAAGGCCCGAAGTTGATAGTCGCCCTCTGGGATGCACGACACGTTGTTCTTGTTCCCATTCCACGGCTGCTCGCAGGTGAAGCAGATTCGCGAGCCGTCGAGAAGCAGCATGCCGAATTCACCTTCGGGAGTGGACTTGGCCTTGTCGCGAATGATTTCGATATGCATGGTGTTCTCCTCATTGACTCACGGCGCCCTCGATTGGGCCTTCACTTTTACCTACGTTGATGGAAAACTTCAAGGGGCTTAGTCAAACAGCTCAGGCGCCTTGCCGCGCTCCGAGTCGCCGCCCAGAGCGCACGAAGTGGGGCGGAGAGCACGCTTGACTATCTGCCTCCGGCTGCTCCCTCGCCCTGGCTCGGAAGGCCAGCCTTGCCTGAAGAGATGCCTTGGCTTCTCAGAATTCGGTTCCGCGCTGCGTCCTGGTCGAGGTTCTTGATCGAGCGAGCCCTTGTACGGTTTCGCCAGCCGCGTCTGGAGGGTTGCAGTTGGGAGCTTCAACTCCGTCTGCAGAGGCGCTTTGCCGTCAAACCCCGACCTCTCGAGGCTAGCAAGTTGGCCCTCGGTTTTTCCGACCGTACGGACTTCAATTGATTTCATGAGGTCTTGGACCTCGCGGCCGTTGAAATGTCCTCCACCGGCAGTGGTCACCGCGGTGTAGTAGGCGCCGGCCACTGCCCTGCAGAGGACCTGACCATTGTTCGACTTCCGTATGTCCGTCAACAGTCTTTCGTCGCAGCTTCGTCGACGTTCTCTAATCGGGGTTTGCCAGTGCGCTTCGCGCGCATGCAGCATGAGGTGCAGGGCGTTTACGTCCTGCACGGATAGAAGGTCGTCCGAGCACTGGCTCGAACGCTCGCCATACCTCGACCTCGGCTCAGACGCGTATCGCCACGCCATCGCCTCATTCGCTCAGCAACAACCAGGTGGGGTGCCATGAAGTAACCACGCATCGATACGTTGATCAGGAAGAATTGACAAAGGAGTCCTCATAGAAGGTGTACTTCTGCGATCCGCAGAACCCATGGCAGCGCGGAAGCAACGAGAACACGAATGGATTGCTCAGTCAGTACATGCCCAAGGGCATGGACATCTCAGGGTTCTCACAGCTTCAACTCAACGCGATCGCGAGACAATTGAACGAGAGGCCGCGCAAGACGCTCGGCTTCCATACACCAGCTGAGATGTTCAGCGAATGTGTTGCATCGACCGGTTGAATCCGCAGCCAGGACCGGACCTTGCCGACCGCTCCCCAATTCCCTTCGCCGCCAAGCAATTGACTGAGCTCTTGCCTGTTCAACTGCCTACGGGCGGTAGCCTGGTTTCTGATAGGACCCGCATGGACACCTCGTGTCCCTCTCATCTGCAGCGGCTCGGGTGAGTAGAACTACACTGAACGCAATGCCTCCAAAACCACATAAGCAGAGGGACCGACGATGGAAGTGAGCCTGCTGACCGAAGGTCAAGCGACGCGCACGGTCGCCCGCCTTGTTCGGGAGTGCATTCGGTTCAACGTCGCGGTAGCTTGGGCGGGGACCAACGCGATGGTTGATGCCATGCTCGCGGCCCATTCGAAGCTAGGGATGGTGGTCATCGGTACCCACATGTACCAGACCGACCCGGCGGTCTTGCGGGCGTTCATGCCGTATAAGGGCGCGCGTTGCCTGCCCCCCGATGGGCGCCTCTTCCATCCGAAGGTCTATATGTTCGAAACGCCGAAAGGGATGAGCGCTGTCGTCGGGAGTCACAACCTGACCGGTGGCGCGTTCGGCGGCAAGAACATCGAGGTCAGTGTGCTGCTGGAGGGCCAGGCTGGCGACGAGGTTCTCTCTGGCCTGGCTAGCTTCGTCAAGGCGAGTTGGAACTCGGCTGAGGCCGTCGACGAGGACAACTTCTTGTTCCCCTACGAGGCCCAGTATCGGCTGAACAAGGCCAGACGCAGTGCTTTGGACAAGTTCCATCGACTGAAGAAGCCTCGTGCTGGAGCGAAGACGTCACCGTTGGCGCTGTCATGGGCCAAGTTCGTCGAAGGTGTGAAGAGCGACGGCCACCACAACCTGGACGGGCGCCTGGCCATCCTTGAACGCGCGTTTGCCCTGTTCTCAGAGCGTGCCACCTTTGCTGCTATGTCAGCATATGAGCGGAAGGCCATTGCGGGCACGTACGGCAGCAAGGAGCCGCGGCTTGATGGCCTTGAGTGGCCGTGGTTTGGGACGATGTTCGGCCAAGGCGACTTTAAGAGCCTGGTCATCAAATCGCCCAAGCAACTTTCGGAGGCTCTGGACCACATTCCTGCAGAAGCTGATGTTTCCGAGGAACAGTTCAACGCCTTCGCGATGGCTTTTGACAGGGCCTTTCAAGGCAAATCGCACAAAGGCGGCGTACCAACGGCAACCCGCCTTTTGGCAATGAAGCGCCCTGATTTTTTTGTCGGAGTGACTGACGCCAACCGAAACGGCATCTGCGCCGCCTTCGGGACGGCCCCCACCACGCTGAACCTCGGCAACTACTGGAGCCGCGTCGTCGTACCGATGCAGAGCAGCCCATGGTGGTTGGCACCAAGACCGAGAGGCGCACTGACCGGGCGAATCTGGGACAACCGGGCTGCACTGTTAGACAGCATCTACTACGACCCATCTACCAAGAAGAAGGTGAAAGGCTGAGCCGGCGTATATCCAATCCGGCGCCCAAGGCGACTCGCAGCCCTGATTGAACGAAATCTCGAAACTGCGCGAGTTGCGGCCTCTCTTGCTGCGTTGCTGACTTCCAGGCCAGCACCCCGATGGGCGGCAACGGACACTTCGCGACGAGAATGCGGGAGACTACAGTCGGCCAGAAGCGGAGCTTCGTCCCGTTCGCCATGCTTGTCGCGACGCACCGCTGACCAGGAGCAATGTGATGTATGCGGTCATTGTCATCGCCTTTAGGGGTGACTCGGCGCCCAAGAGTTGGGCTGCCCAGTTCTGCTGCTGGATGCCAGAATGCGCTTTACGACCGGCCACGTCGTAAGGCTTGTTTAAAACGACAACAAAATCGCCTGCGCGTCTTCGGAGAGCGCTGAAGCCCGCCTGGCCTTGTCATACTTGCCTCCTCACGACAACAAGGAAATTTATGTCAGCAGGCGGTTTTCACGTGCACGGCCCGCACGACCACGAACTCGAGCACGCTGGTTCGCACGGCGACGCTGATTCAGCCCCCACTTCCAGGGAGTCGGGTCGCAGGAGCATGACTAGCCAGATCGCGGTTTGCACTGCTGTCATTGCCACAGTGGGAGCGATTTTCGCGTACATGGGCGGGCTCACCCAAGCCAATGCGGGCCTCTACAAGAACAACGCTGGCATGAAGAAGACCGAGGCGTCTAACCAGTGGAACTACTTTCAGTCGAAGAGTACCAAGCAGGCGCTCGCCGAGTTCGCGCGCGACACATCGCCCGCTGACCGCAGGCAAGGCTGGGAGGCGAAGATGTCGCGGTACGAACAAGAGAAAGCTGAAATCCTGTTAGTCGCGCAGAAGCTGGAGGCGGAGGCTACCGATTGGGACCAAAAATCGGAGGGGCAAATGCACCAGCATCACCGCTGGGCGCAGGCGACCACAGCGTTGCAGGTCTCCATCGCTTTGGCTGCCATGGCGTTGCTGACAAGAAGGAAGTGGCTGGAGTGGGGCATGCTCGCGGTAGCTGGCGTCGGCTTGGTCGTTGGCGCTCTTGCAGCGCTGCACATCTGACCGCGGCGCGAGCTCGCGTTAGCTGGTTGCGACGAGCTCCTGCAGTCGGCCAAGAGATGCTATGTAGGACTACCCGAGTCACCCCCGTTTAGTTAGAACGGGATTTCCAACCTCTAGACAAGGAGACGGAAATGACGACACAGACAGTCCTACCAGGCAAGGATACGGCGAAGGCCGGCGAGCTGTACATCAGCTTCGAGTTGGGCGACAAGAAGTGGAAGGTGACGGTCAGCGACGGCTGTCGTGGCCCGAGCCGCTACAACGTGGATGCGGGCGACACTGCAGCGGTCGCCGATTGCATCCGCAAGGCTGGCGAGCGCTGCAAGCTCGAGCCGCAGGCCAAGGTGCACTCGTGCTACGAAGCAGGGCGCGACGGCTGGTGGCTGCACCGCTGGCTGATCGAGCAGGGAGTCGACAACATCGTGGTCGACTCCTCCAGCATCGAGGTGAACAGACACGCCAGGCGGGCCAAGACCGACCGCCTGGACGGCGACAAATTGCTGGCGATGCTGCTACGCCACCACGGCGGCGAACGCGTCTGGTCAGTGCTGCACGAGCCGATGCCCGAGGACGAAGATGCGCGCCGCACGCACCGCGAGCTCGCCCGCCTGACGACGGAGCGCACCTCACACACGAACCGCATTGGCTCACTGCTGGTGCTGCACAACCTGCGCCCGAACGTCATCGTCGGCGGGCGCGACTGGGCACGATGGTGGGAGCGCCATTGCGACCAAGTACCGCCCGTGCTTCGAGCCGAAGTCGAGCGCGAGAGCGTGCGGCTGTCGCTCGTGAAACAGCAGGTCAAGGCACTGGAGGCTGAACGACGCCTGGAGGTGGAAACCGGCAAGCAACCACTTGTGGCGCAGCTGACTCAGCTACGCGCCATCGGTCTCAAGACAGCCTGGGTGCTGGACAAGGAGCTCTTCGGCTGGCGGCGCTTTGCCAATCGTCGCGAGCTGGCAGGCTGCCTGGGGTTGGCACCCACCCCCTACGACAGCGGCGGCAGCCGGATCGAGCAAGGCATCAGCAAGCCAGGCAACAAGCGAGCACGTTCGTTGCTGGTCGAACTCGCCTGGGGCTGGCTGCGCCTGCAGCCCGACAGCGCGTTGACGCAGTGGTTCAACCGGCGCTTCGCTGGCGGGGGCAAGCGCATGCGACGCGTGGGCATCGTCGCCCTGGCGAGGAGGCTGGCGATCGCGCTCTGGCGCTACCTCGAGCACGGCGAGATCCCGGCCGGGGCGTCGCTCAAGCCGCCCACTGCCTGAAGTCCCGAGCAGCCTTGTTCTAACGCACGGGCAGTCAAGGAACGCATCATCATGATCAAAGGTCGACGCGCCCGCAACGTCGGCGGGTCACTGCGCAGTGACCGATCCAAAAGAAGGGGCGCGTCGGTAACCGGGGTTTGCCAGTGCGCCTCGCGCGCATGCAGCATGAGGTGCAGGGTGTTCACGCCCTGCACGGATAGAAGTTCATCCGGGCACTGGCTCGAACGCTCGCCATACCCCGACCTCGGATCAGGATGCATCACCAATGCCACGCCACTGTCTCATCCTCTCAGCAACACACAGGTGCCGCGATGAAATGCCGCTCATCGAAACGTTGATCAAGAAGGCTTGACAAACAAGTCCTCATAGAAGCCGACGTTCGTAGGCTCAGCCTCGAAGGCGCACGACCATTGTCATACTTGGTTAGAAGTTCTCCGGGTCCTCAAATGCACGAGGGAATAGGTGGTCTTCGGGAACCTTGTTTCGCGGCGATTCGTCGTGCTTCCAGCGGCTGCGTCTGAAGTCATCGATAACCCGATCGCGAAGCGCCCATAGTTCAGTTCCATCTGCAGCCATGAATCGAACTGCGCCAGCGCGTACAAGAAGCTTGCGCAACTCGTTCGCTTCAAAACCTCCGATGTGATGTCGAATCATCGGAAAGGAACGATAGGGAAGTTCGGTCAACTGCAATAGATGCCGAATCGCTCCTTCCGCGGAAATCTCCGTCGCGAAGTCCGCCTCCAACCTCGCTCGCTGGGCCTGAAGCTCACCTTCCAGTTTGGTGCGCTGAAAGGCAAGCTCATGTTCAAGCTTCTTTTTTTGCTCGCGAAAGCTGAGCAAAGTGCCCACCAGGGTTACTAGGGCTGCGACTGCTGCGGCGGGAATGACAGAAGCTAAGTCAAACATATGCATTCAACAGCTGGACTCAAAGACGAAAGGGGCCTCGCAAGGCAAGCGTCATCAAACACTTTGCCTGTAAGTGTTGAGCACGGCAAGGAAAATGATATCGGTTCGGGCACGGGCTTCGCCAAGCGAGGCAGACTGAGGACATGGACCGCCCAACGTGCGCATGCGGCTGGGCCCATTCCACTAGGCATCCCTGATTCGTTGAGAATGGGCTGAGCCTTCAAAGCGGATTTTTATAAGGAAAGTGCCCGATGAACTCCACGGCTTCTTCTAGTTCGGACTTTTCGTCTACGGCGTATGCTAGCCGCCAGCTCGTGGTTGTGCTACCTGATGAGGTAGTGGCAGCCGCACGAAAAGCTGAGGCCACTGCGGCCAAGTCTGCGGACCCGATAGACTGGAAAGGCGTCGCGACTGCCGTTGCGAAAGCCATGACCGGCTTGGGCGCGCGCCCGGCAAGGCGGCCTCAATGTCCGCCAAGTTGGCAGGTCAGAGGCCGCCAGTTTGCGGTTTCCGCCGGGCCATCCGCGCGACGGAGTTCTGTATGTCGGTCATCCCGCGGTGCCTAGCGTGTACTACACGGTGGCATCGTTCCATAGGATGGCGACCCTCGCAATGTGCCTGTGTCTAGGAAGATCGCTGGCCAAGAATAGTCGGAAGTCGGCATCGAAAATGAATAAGAAACTAGACGATATAGACAGGGGTGGTTTGACGTCGATACTCATTTGGGTCAATGAAAACAAGGAAGAGTTATTGCCTGGCCTATGGGCCATCAGCGATTCTCGAATATCCAACGGTCATTCTCAAGCTTCCAGTTTAGCCGACGGCTTAACCGAAAATTATCCAAAACTATCTACGATGCATGCCATGGCGTACAGCCCAAGCGAGGTGCCGCGGTTAAATCTGAGGCATGTTTTGTCGTTTGGATTCGCCTTTGCGGGCAGCACATTGATTGGCTCGACTGTTAGAGAGATTCTCTCCGCTCTTCTTTCAGACCTTGAAGAAATCAATTATTACGACGCCCCAGAGCTCTCGTTCGACCAAAAGGTCCCATCGCTAAAAGAAGTGGCCGAACTGACTGGTCGAATTGCATCCAATTATGTGGTCAGCCTCGGCGTACATCGACCTAACAGCGCGAGAATCGAGGTGGCAATTTTCGGACACTGCACAAGGTCGAATGCGCTACGGGCATTTATGTTGCGCAATCACCAAGATGCGCCAGCAGCTGTTCGCACCGAGGAGTTGCTAGTGCGGGAACGCGAGTTTTTCGTTCTTGGAGATAGGATTTCTGCAGTTGAGAGCGCAATTTCTGCAAAGCGTACGCTATTCAAAAGCGACTCACTAGACTGGGATAGGGCACCAATTTCGACTTCTAGAAATTTCCCAAGATGACAACTTTCGCACCATTGGAGGTTCTGTTCAACTCTGCGTGAGCGGTCGATTTGGCACTCGGCATATACCGTTATCAATGGCGGAGAGTCGACAGAATTTGTTCGTTAGATTCGACTTGCTCGAGGGCGCCGCGAAGATTGGAGGGTTTTCCTACAACCTTTCCATTGGCTTGACCCACCTGAGGCCAAGTTAACGGGACGGCGCTTTGAACTGACTTTCCAAGTGATGCCCTCGTCGTCCAAAACGCTATGTGTGAACGTTCCCGCGAGGAAGGTCCCCCATCGTTACTGGACGGAACTTTGGCGGTCGCGGTCGCCGCACGAGCGTCGTGAGCGGCACTTGGCAGCCAGGAGTGGGCCTCAGTTGGCGGTCACAAATAGCAGCCGCGAGTACTTGAAATTCTCATCGCTAAAATGCGCCCTCATTCGAGCCCGATTAAGGCGGGGTTTTTGCCATGAATAAGAGTAACCTTGAAGACTGGGCCAACTGGGTCGGCATCCCGGGCGTGGCCCTTTACGTGTGCAGCATGCTAATTTACCCCTGGGTCGAGGGCCAAGGCAGTTGGGCGCACGTGCACGAGGTGTGGGACAAGTGGCAAACGTTCAATGCAGCAGCGCTTGCATTTCTCGCAAGCTTGATTGCTCTGAATCTCAGTCGAATCAAAGACGAAAAACAACGCGAACGCGATTTCCTAGCATCCAAGGCGTTTTTGCCGAGTGCATTCAGCGAGCTGTCGGTCTACTTCAAGTCGAGCGCGTCCATCTTGGCGCACATCTGGGAATCGGGCGTTGCAGGGATTGTCGCGCCCACTCCCCCTAGTGCCTATCGAGACGCTTTCAAGGACTGCATTCGACATGCCACACCTGAGGGCGGGGAGCATCTGACAGCCATCCTCGTCAAGCTGCAAATTCATGAGGCGCGACTTGGAGACGCAGCCCGGAGCGCAAGTGCCGCCGACAAGTACGCCTTGATTTCGTATCTTTTCGCGCTCGGCGAACTGAAAGTGTTGGTTGACAAGCAATACGAATTCGCGAGAGGTGAGGCGCCGTTCGATGGAATACCCGCAAGCTGGGACGATTTCAAGAATGCCTATGGCATTCTTGACTTGCATCTTGAAGACTATGAAGTTGACGAGAAATGGACGTTGAAGGCCGTGACACAACGCGCTCTTGAGAGGCGCGACAAGCAAGACCAGTAGACATGTCGCGCAAACAGGAGTTCGCGAATAACCTGCAACACAAACGGCTGCTTTGGAGCGGGGCGTACAGCCGGTATGGGCCGGCCCTGAACGGCTGTACGCCCCGCTCCGAAGCGGCTGTTCGTTTCCGCTCAGGGGGTTGGTTGAGGGACACTCCGTTTGCAACCCGCGACACGGAGATCCGAGGCCTTCCTGCCGCCCTCCTTGGATGCCATGAAGCCTGCCGAAAGTGTTCCTGCCACTGAGCGGCTGTTTGGGGATTTATTGGCGCTGTTTTGGAATTTAATTACCTAGAACACGAGGTCGCCGCGTACGTCGGCCTAACCTCCAATCGATGGCAATCAGACACGTTCATCCACGTCCAGGGGAGCAGCAGCAGGATGATGCTCGACGTCATGCCGCGCGGGCTGGAGTGCTGGACCGCCGTGCTATCGATCGTGCTGCAGGCGCCACGCACGGAGGAGCGCCTGCGCGACCGACGGCTGTCCAGCGCAGCAGAGGCCGGAGTCGCCCAGGGCCTTGGAGGTGGCGTCCGTTCTGCAGCCGATGCTGATGCTGGGCCAATTGAAGCCGTTGAGCGGGGACACCGATGCGATGGCCATGTCCGAGCCTGCCGACGAAACGGTGCGCGCCTCGCGGGTTAACCGGGAGGCGCGTATCCCGCCGAAGCGTGAGGGTACAAACGGAGGCGCAAAGGTCAATGCCCGAGGCGCTTGGAGACCTCGACGCCACATGCCTTCGCTGCCTTTGCCTGGGGGCCGGTCCAATTCGTATCGAAAGATCGCGAGCGCCCCATCAGCGTGATTCCCAGCACGATGTTTCCGGAATAGTCAAAGACGGGCGCGGCAAACGAGCAGACACCGGGGGTGGGGTTATTCACTGAGCGAGACACACCGTGCTTGCGCACCTCGTTAAGCATGCCTTGCAGATCGCCCGCGTCGATAGGCTTGGCGATGTCCGGTCCCAGGCGCCGCTCGTCCTCGAGCAGTGATTCCTCGATCAGCTTGGCTGGCAGATAGGCCGCAAACAAGCGGCCCGTCGCCGTGCCCGCCAGCGACATCACCGTTCCCGTTCGGATGTTCGTGTGAAGCGGATAGATCGCATCGAAAAGGAAAACGATCGTCGGTCCTTGATTGCCCCAGACCGACAGCGCGACGCTGTGGCCCGTGTCCCTCGCCAAACTCTCCGCGAAGGGCGTGGCCTCGCGAACCGGATTGAGCATCCTGAGAGTCACCAGGCCAAGTTGCATCGCGGTTGGACCAAGCCAGTAGTAGCCGGTCGAGGCTTCCTGTGTCACCAGCCCCAGCTTGGCGAAGCTCACCAGATACGGGTGGGCCTTCCCAGGCGCCATGTCAGCGGCCTTGGCGAGTTCCCTTAAGGGCATGGGGCGACCCTGAGCGCCTAGCGCAAGAAGCAGCTGGCCGCCCGCTTCAATGGACTGGATGCCCCTGCGCTCCCTCTCGGAGCCCGATTCGTTGCTTTCGTTGTCTAGCGCGCCCATGGGTGCCTCCTAACGATTAGATTCTAACAACGTTGTTAGCCTAGGGTAAACCATTAGATAATAATAGATGCGTTAGCACAATACTAACGCCGTCGGTTGAGGGGCGTCGCCCCTGCCTCAAGGAGAAACGGTCAATGAGTACGCAGGAAACGGAGTACGACGTTCTGGTGGTGGGCACTGGCGCGTCAGGCATGTCGGCAGCGGTTACCACTGCCTATGAAGGTCTGAAGGTGCTGGTCGTCGACAAGGCGCCGGTCTATGGGGGCACCACCGCACGATCGGGTGGATGGTTGTGGATTCCAGGCACCAAGCTCGCCAAGGAGCAGGGCATCAACGAACCGCAGGGCGCCGCTCGTGCCTACCTGCAGCACGAGGCCACCACCCATTTCGATCCCGCACGGGTAGACGCTTTCATCGAGAACGGCCCCAAAGCCATCGACTTCTTCACCGAGAACACCTGTGTGCAGTTCGATATGCCGTCGGTATTCCCCGACTACCACGCTGAAGCGCCCGGCGGCCAGCCCGGCGGCCGCTCGATGGTCACCCGCCCGTTCGACGGGCGAGAACTGGGCAAACGCATCGCCCAACTGGCGCCACCCGTGCCCGAACTGACCGTGTTCGGGATGATGCTCGGCTCTGGCAAGGAACTGTGGCATTTCCTGCGTGCCTTCAAGTCGCTCGAGTCCTTTTGGTATGTCGCCAAGCGCTTCGGCGCACATCTGCTGGATGTCGTGAGGTATGGCCGCGGGATGACGCTGACCAACGGCAACGCATTGGCCGGGCGTCTTGCCAAGGCCGGGATGGACCTCAACGTTCCCGTGTGGCTGGACTCGCCGGTGAAGAAGCTCATCGTCGAAGGCGATGCAGTCGTCGGAGCAACGGTCGTGCGCGACGGCACGGCGATTGACGTTCGAGTGCGCCGCGGCGTCGTCCTGGCCTGTGGTGGCTTCCCCTTTGACGTTGAGCGGCGGAAGCAGTTGTTCCCGCACGCGCCCACCGGCCGCGAACACTTCACCCCTTCGCCCGCACTGAACACCGGCGACGGTCTGCGTCTGGGCGAATCCGTCGGAGGCTGGGTCGATCCCACGATCCCCAACGCCGCCGCCTGGTGCCCGACGTCCGTGACGAAGCGAAAGGATGGATCCGAAGGCGTCATGCCGCACTTCATTGACCGGGCGAAGCCGGGTGTGATCGCCGTGACCCAGCGCGGTCGGCGCTTCACGAACGAAGCACTCTCATATCACGACTTCATCCAGGATTTGGTGAAAGCATGCGACGGAACCGAAGTGACTTGCTGGCTGATCTGCGACCACAAGCATCTGCGCGAATACGGAATGGGCTGTGTTGCGCCATTCCCGCTTCCCATCGGCAGGCACCTGCAAACCGGCTACCTCAAGCGCGGCAAGAGCCTGCAAGAACTCGCCAAGGCAATCGGTGTCCCTTATCCCACGCTGCAGGAGGAAGTTGAGGCCTTCAATCGCGACGCCGCCAAAGGTATCGATACGAAGTTCGCCAAGGGCAGCACCGCCTACAACCGCTTCCAGGGCGACTCGATGGTGACGCCCAACCCGTGCATGGCGCCCATCCGTCAGGGCCCCTGCTACGCCATCAAGATCGTCGTCGGTGAGATCGGTACGTTCGCCGGTCTGCTGACGGATGAGTCTTGCCAGGTCCTCACGAAGGACCGCCAGCCGGTCAAGGGCCTGTACGCGGTCGGAAACGATGCCACCAGCGTCATGGGCGGCAACTATCCCGGCGCGGGCATCACCCTGGGCCCCGCGCTCACCTTCGGCTACGTCGTGGGCCAAGCGCTCGCGAAGCAGACAGATCGTCCTGCGGCCGATGTCGTTCCGTTGGCCACTCCACGCCGCCGTGCCCATGCAGCTTGAACTTCGAACACACCGAGAACAAGAGTTCCGCAATGGAAATCTCTGAGCTGATGGCGCCCAAAGTCCTCGACGGACGCATCGCGCTTGTGACCGGCGCCGGGCAGGGCAATGGAAAGGCCATCGCCAAGGGTTTGGCGAAAGCGGGTGCCAGCATCGTCGTGACGGATCTGAACGATGGAAGCGCCAAGGCGGTTGCAGCGGAGATCAACGCCGCAGGGGGAAAGGCAGTCGCTTACAAGCTCGACGTGACGTCGAAAGATGCCTGCCACGCGCTGGCCGCCACGGTGGCAAGCGAGGTCGGCGACATCGACATCCTCATCAACAACGCCGGCATCATCATTCGCGAAGGCCTGGACAGCCCGAAGGTGGCCTCCAACCTCGAGCGCACGTTGAACGTGAACGTGATGGGCACCTTTCTTCCTACACATGCGTGGCTGGGCGCGCTGAGGGCGACTAAGGGCGTGATCATCAACGTAGGTTCCATTGCCTCAAGCACAGGCATTCCCAATGTCGTGGGTTATTCGCCGTCCAAGGGCGCTGTCAAGCTCATGACGCAAGCCCTCGCTGTCGAACTGGCGAAAGACGGCGTCCGCGTCAACGCAATTGCCCCCGGGGTTATCGAGACACCCATGACCTCGTACACGCGGGAAGCGCCGGAACGCCTCGACAAATTCATGATGCGCACGCCCATGGGACGCGTCGGGCAACCCGAGGAACTTGTGGGCCCTGTGATCTTTCTTGCGTCGAGCATGGCCACCTACGTGACGGGCGTAACGCTTCCCGTCGATGGCGGCTTTCTCGCCTCCTGATTCTCAAGAATTCTTCCTAGTTCGCAACCCCCTGAACTCGCCGAGTTCAAAACCCCCCAAGAGGAGACAGCCATGAGCATCCCTACGTTCCTGAAGCGAGCGGTTCTGACCGCCGGCCTTGTTGCAGCAGTTGCTGCTGCGAACGCCCAAGACATCAAGTTGGGCTACAACGGTGATCTGTCTGCTTCCCCGTCTGCGCAGAGTGGCCAAGCCGCGGTCCTGGGCATGGAAGCCGCGATTGCGGACATCAACGCTGCTGGCGGCGTGCTCGGAAAGAAGCTGTTGCTCGTGACCCGCGATGACACCTCCGCACCCCCAAAGTCGATCCAGAACATGAGCGAGTTGATCGATAGCGAGAAGGTCTCTGCCGTGTTTGGCCCGACAAATTCTGGCAATGCCATGGCCTGGAAGCACATCGCCAATCAGAAGAAGATTCCGGTCATCGGCAACGTGGGTTCGGGCACCGACATCACCAAGCCAATGAGCCCCGGCGCAGACAACTACATGTTCCGCGTCTCGATGGTTGATCGTGAGCAGGTCGCTGCCCTGATGGCGTACGTCAAGAAGAACACCGCTCAGTCGAAGGTCGTCGGCCTGATGGCCGAGACCACCGGCTATGGCCAAGGCGGGTTGAAGGACATGGAGGAGCTTGCAAAGCTTCAGAACATCAAGATTGCAGCGACCGAGCGTTTTGGTGTTGGCGATACGGACATGACGTCTCAGCTGAGCAAGATGAAGTCTGCCGGTGTCGACACCGTGGTGGTCTGGGCACAGGGAACTCCCATCGCGCAACTGGTGCGAAGCATGGAAAAGATCAACTACTTCCCGCTGGTGCTGACGTCGTGGGCCGCAGACAACATCACGTTCTACGATGCAGCAGGCAAGACGCTGGCGGAAAAGCCGATCTTCATGCGCACGGTCAGTGAGACGCGTTCGCCTGCCCAGCAGAAGCTGTTCGACCGCGTGGGCCCAAAACTCAAGGCGCCGGGCTCCTTTTCCTTCGCGCTGCACGGCTACGACTCGGTCCTGCTGTATGCCGCCGCGGCCAAGCAAGCCAACGGCTTTGATGGATCGGCCGTTCGCCTTGCGCTGGAAGACCTGAAGACCCCGGTGCAGGGTGTTCTGAAGACCTATGACAAGCCGTTCAGCAAGACCAATCACGAAGCCCTGACCGCGAAGGACCTGGTCTGGATTCGCTGGAAGGACGGCAAGCTGCTGCCCTACACCGACCCGATTGTCGGCTCGCTGGCAACCGCTGACTTCAAGCAGTAACGCACCCCGCGTATCCGGGCCGCATCCCGCGGCCCCGGCAATCAACTCGGAGGCACTATGACAGAGGCGCTCTTGCAGGCGATTCTCAGTGGCTTGGCTGTGGGCGGAGCCTACGCACTGGTCGCTCTAGGTTTCAGCATCACATTCATGACCACCAAGACCCTCAACTTCTCTCATGGGGAGTTCGTGTCGGCGGGTGCATTCATCGGCATGAGCGCACTCTTCCTGGTCCTGGGTCTTCCCGTGACCTCGACCACCTTCGGTCAAGCGCTGCCCGGCGCAGGCGCCCAGCTTTTGGCCCTCGTTGCCGCCCTCGGCATCATGGGGCTGCTCGGATGGCTCCTCTACGCGATTGGTGTGCGGCCCTTCGCAGGGCGACCGGGCATGGCGTGGGTCATGAGCACGCTGGGTTTCGGTGTCATCCTGCAAAGCATCGGCCTGGCCATCTGGGGACCCAAGCCCGTGGTGGTGCCCGGCCCGGTGGGTGACTCGGTGATCCGACTGCTCGGTGTCGGCGTTCGTCCCCAGGAGCTCCTGACGCTGGCCGTCGCAGTGGTCATCATGATCGGCTTCGACTTCGTGATGAATCGAACGATGGTGGGCAAGGCCATGCGTGCTGTGGCGGCGAATGGCAACGTGGCCAGCCTGATGGGCATCAACACCAACGCCGTGATGATCAGCGCCTTTGTGATCAGCTCGGCGCTCGCCGGCCTGTCGGGCTTCCTCCTCGCACCGATTGCGCAGGCCTCGCTTTTTATGGGCCTCGCTGTCGGGCTCAAGGGCTTCTCGGGCGCCATGATCGGTGGCTTGAGCAACCCGCGCGGCTGCGTGATCGGAGGCTTCGTGCTGGGTGTTCTCGAGTCGTTGGTCAACCTTTGGCAGGCCCAGTGGCGAGAGGTCGCCGTCTTCGCTCTCGTGATCCTGGTCCTCGCGTTCCGTCCCACCGGGCTGTTCGGCAAGAAGCTGGTGGAGAAGGTATGAAGCGCAGTCAGCATCTCTTGGGCGTAGTCCTTGTTGCTGCCGGGCTTATCGGCATCACCTCTCTCTTCGGCAACGACTACTACCTGCGCATCGTCTTCATGATGTGCGTCTACTACCTCTGTGCGGCCGGCATGAACGTGCTGGTGGGATACGCGGGGCAGAAGTCCCTTGGTCAGGCCGGTCTTTTTGCTGCAGGCGCTTACGCGGTCGCACTGCTGACGACGCGTACCGAAATAAACCCATGGCTTGCGCTCGTGATAGCAGCCGGGAGCTCCGCGGTCTGCGGAGTCCTGATCGCCTTGCCATCCCTGCGAGTGAAGGGACCCTACCTTGCCATGGTCACGCTGGCATTCGGCATCGTCGTGGAAAAGCTCGTGGGCGAATGGACCGACGTGTTCGGCGGTGCGCAAGGCATCTATGGCATCAAGGCCTTGACGTGGAACGGTCAACCGTTGACGGCGGAGCAATGGGTGTGGCTGGGCATCGGCCTGTGCGCCTTGACGCACCTGCTGCTGCGCAACCTGCTGCAGGGTCGGTTCGGTCGCGCGCTGCAATCGTTGCAGGCTGATGAGATTGCCTCGTCCTCCGTAGGCGTACGCGTCTATCGCGCCAAGGTCATTGCGTTCGTCGTCGCGGCAGTCACCTGCGGCATCGCTGGTGCACTGGTCGCGCAGCAGAACCAGTACATCAACTCCGACTTCATCACGTTCCACCTGTCGATCTTCATTCTCCTGCTGGTTCTGTTCGGCGGAGCCGGTTCGCAGTACGGGCCGCTGATCGGCACCGTGGTCCTGACCGTGATCGATGCGGCGCTGGCACGCTGGCCATCGGCGCAGCACTTCCTCTATGGCTTCCTGCTCCTCTTTGCGCTCTATGTCATGCCTGGCGGCGTGACTGGGCTGTTCTCGAAGTGGTTCCGGCGATCGGCCGAAGCGCCTGAAACGCCGAAGGCAACCCCGGAACCCGCGCGCATCGGCCCCGAAGGCAAGGGCGAGTTGCTGGTGGTTCGGGGCGTCACCAAGAATTTCGGCGGCGTGAAGCCGGCGCAGGATGTTTCCTTCCGCCTCCAACGCGGCCACATCCACGCACTGATCGGTCCGAACGGGGCCGGCAAGAGCACGATGATCAACATGCTGACCGGCCTGATCGATCCAACGGAAGGGTCGATCCAGTTCCTCGGCCAGGAAGTCTCCGGCCGGCCGGTTCACTCGATCTGCTGCATGGGGATGGGTCGAACCTTCCAGAACCTGCGCCTCTTTTCTGAACTGTCGGTGCTCGACAACGTCATGCTGGGCCGTCACAGCCGGATGACGAATGGCTTCTTCGCATCGCTGCTCGCGCTACCCGGCGCCAGGAAGCAGGAGGCCGCAACGCGGGCCCGTGCTCTGCAGTTGCTCGACCTGGTGGGCCTGCTGCATCTGGCCCATCACGCGGCAGGCAGCCTGCCCTACGGCCTGCAGCGGCGTGTCGAGCTTGCGCGCGCGCTGGCGACCGAGCCGCAACTGCTTCTGCTCGATGAGCCAGCAGCTGGCCTCAACCCTCAGGAGACCGCCGAGCTGGGCCAACTGTTGCTGCGGATCGGCAAATGCGGCGTGAGCATCCTGATGGTCGAGCATCACATGGATCTTGTGATGTCGATCTCGGATCACGTGATCGTGCTCGACTACGGAATCAAGATCGCTGAGGGCAAGCCCGCTGACGTGCAGGCCAATCCTCGTGTCGTAGAGGCCTATCTCGGCGTCGACGAGCCCGAAGAGGCGCTCGCCGCCTGAACTGGAGAGTCAAACATGCTGAAACTCGATTCAGTCAAGGTCGCCTACGGTGCGATCCAGGCCGTCAAGGGCGTGAGCCTGGAAGTCCGAAAAGGCGAAGTGGTCACGATCATCGGTGCCAATGGCGCAGGCAAGAGCACCTTGCTCAAGAGCATCTGCGGCCTCGAGCCGGTTGCTGAAGGCAGCATCAAGTTCGACGGCAAGGACATCACGAACGTCAGGGCGCATGAACGCGTCGGTCTCGGCGTGGCCATGTCGCCGGAAGGGCGAGGCGTCTTCGCCGACCAGACGGTTCGGGAGAACCTGATGCTCGGCGCGTATTCCCGCAGGAAGGACGTCGTTGCGACGGCGGCGGCCGTCGAACGCGAGTTCAATCGATTCCCGCGACTGCGTGAGCGCCAGGACCAGTTGTCCGGAACCTTGTCTGGCGGCGAACAGCAGATGCTGGCGATTTCACGCGCATTGATGAGCGAGCCGCGGCTCTTGTTGCTCGATGAGCCGTCGCTTGGTCTGGCTCCCTTGATCATCAAGGACATCTTCAATGCCATTCGCCAGTTGCGCGAAGCCGGACTGACCATTCTGCTGGTCGAGCAAATGGCCAAGCAGGCGCTTGGGGTAGCCGACCGCGCCTACGTACTCGAAACAGGCCACATCACGTTGGAGGGCACGGGTCGCGCGCTCCTCAACGATCCCAAGGTCAAGGCGGCCTACCTCGGCACCCATTGACCCATTCAATCGCCCGCACAAGGAGTACCCCATGAGCCAAACCAAGAAATTCGCCAGCCAAGCCGACCTCGAAGAAAAGAAGGTCACCTTCAGCCAGATCTCGGAACATGCCTGGGCCTACACGGCCGAAGGCGATCCCAACACCGGCATCATCATTGGCGACGATGCCGTGCTCGTGGCTGACACGCAGGCGACGCCCGCGATGGCGGCCGACGTGATCCACCGCATCCGCGAGGTCACCGACAAGCCGATCAAGTACGTCGTGCTGACGCACTACCATGCGGTGCGCGTGCTCGGCGCCAGTGCCTACGGCGCGGACCACATCTTCGCGAGCCAGGACACGTATGACCTCATCGTCGAGCGCGGCGAGCAGGACAAGGCCAGCGAGATCGGCCGCTTCCCGCGCCTGTTCGCGGGTGTCGAGACTGTGCCGCCCGGCATGACCTGGCCGACCATGACCTTCACGGGCAAGATGACCTTGTGGCTCGGCCAGCTCGAGGTCCAGCTGCTGCAACTCGGACGCGGCCACACCAAGGGCGACACCGTGGTCTGGTTGCCGGGCGAAGGCGCATTGCTGTCGGGCGACCTCGTCGAATTTGGCGCCACGCCCTATGCCGGCGACGCCTATTTCAAGGACTGGCCGCAAACGCTGAACAACCTCGCTGCACTCCAGCCGAAGGCCTTGGTGCCGGGCCGCGGCGCCGCACTCACAACGCCCGATGAAGTGGCCAAGGGACTCAGCGAAACGCGCGACTTCATTTCCGATGTCTATGCCAACGTCCAGAAGGGCGTCGCGGCCGGCAAGGACCTGAACGCCGTCTACAAGGACACCTTCGCGGCACTGAAGCCCAAGTATGGCCACTGGGTGATCTTTGACCACTGCATGCCCTTCGATGTGACGCGCTGCTACGACGAGGCGACCCAGCACACCGACCCGCGCATCTGGACCGCAGAGCGTGATGTCGAGATGTGGAGGACGCTCGAAGGCTGATTCGTCCGTCGGCACCCTTCTCATTGCCGTCGGACTGCCTCAGCGCGGTCTGGCATCCAGCGATTCAACGTCGCCAGGGGAGGGCGCTCGTTTGGGAATGACGGGCTCGAGCACGAGGACTTCTCGAAAAGACATCATGACCAGAAATGCACCCGGGTTCGAGCGCCGCTACCAGGGCGGCTTCGGCAACGAATGCGCCGCCGAGGCCGTCGCCGGTGCGCTGCCGCAGGGCCGCACCAGCCCGCGGCGCGCACCCTTCGACTTCTACCCCGAGCTGATCTCGGGCACCGCCTTCGCCGCGCCTCGCTACGAGAACCGACGCAGCTGGATGTACCGGCGCCAGCCCTCGGTCGGTCTTGTCCTGGATGAGACTGCCTCTGGAGTGCCTGTGCGGAAAGTGGTCAATGCGACCGATGCGCATCTGGTCTGGGCATCAGGTCTGGCGCCATGAGCGCGAGCACAGCCGCCGGACAGAGTGACGCGACGATGGGCACTCAACCCCTCGACGCGCGAACGCTCTGGCTCCTGGGCACCTGTGCGTTTGCAAGCATGGCTTCCATGCGTGTCTGTGACGCCATGATTCCGTCGTTCGCTGCGGAATTCTCGACGACAGCGGGGCAGGCTGCCCTGGCGATCTCCGGCTTCGCCCTGGCCTACGGTGTGCTCCAACTGTGCTACGGGCCCCTGGGCGATCGCCACGGCAAGGTGCGCGTGGTTGGTTTCGCGACGCTCGCCTGCACGATCGGAAGCGTGGCAGCAGCCTTGTCGCCCACCTTGGACTGGCTGGTCGCCAGCCGCATCCTGTCCGGAATAGCGGCGGCCGGAATCATCCCGTTGACGATGGCTTGGATCGGCGACAGCGTTCCTTACGAGGGTCGCCAGGAGGTTCTGGCCAAGCTCCTCAGCGCGACAGTGTTCGGAATGATCTGCGGCCAGTGGCTTGGCGGATTGATCGCCGCGCTGGTGGGCTGGCGATGGGCATTCGCCATGCTCGCGCTGGTCTTCCTGATCAGCGGAGCGATGCTTGCCAAGCGGGCGAGTGGCCTTGCGTCCCCGGCATCGGGAGACTTCGGAAGTGTGGGCCGGCGAGCGTTGGACGTGCTTGTGCGCCCGTGGGCAAGGACGGTGTTGCTCGTCACTTGCGTCGAAGGCGCATTGGCGTTCAGCGCGATTGCCTTCATCCCGCTTCATTTGCACACCGTGTTCGATCTGGCGATGCCAACAGCGGGCGCGATTGCCGCGCTTTACGGCGTCGGTGGTCTGATCTACAGCCGCTGCGCCCGCGTACTGCTGCGTCGGTTCGGCGAATCCGGCTTGGCGAACATCGGGGGTGTCTGCGCGGGCCTTGCGTTCGCAACGATCGCGTTCGCACCATCATGGCACCTGGCACTTCCCGCCTGCCTGGTCGCCGGGTTTGGCTTCCACGCTCTGCACAACACCTTGCAGGCCAATGCCACACAGATGGCCCCTGCCGTGCGCGGCACCGCTGTCTCAATGTTTGCAAGCGTCCTGTTTCTCGGTCAGTCGCTCGGGGTCCTGCTCGCCGCGTGGGTGGTCGATCGCTACTCGTCATCCATGGCGTTTGCGTTTCCGGCGCTGGGTTTTCTGCTGCTAGGGGCCGCGTTCGCGTCCTTGATCAGACGGCACAACCGCCCTCTGCGGGAGGTCTGACCGATGTCCGAGCGCGAAAAAACGAGCCCAGCCACTGTCCAGGCGACCTTGGTCGCAGCGATGGCCGTATGGGGATTGAACGTCGCCGCCGAAAAGGTATTGACCGGCATGTTCGATCCGACCGCCTTGGCGGCGCTGAGGGTGCTGGTGGCCTGTGCGGTATTGATGGTGTACCTCAACCAGATACTGTTCGCCGAGGGGTTGCTGCGGTCAACGGCCACCAACGGCGCACTGATCATGGCGTTGAGCCCGCTGGTGTCGGCATTGCTCGCCGCGGCCGCCATCCGTGAACGGCTGACGTGGCTGCGCCTACTGGGCGTCGTTCTGGACTTCGCCGGTGTGTCGGCGGTGGTGCTGAGCCATCCAGGCGCCGGTCTTTCCAGCGCCGGCGCCGGAGACCTGATGCTGGTGGCGGCCGTCATCAGTTTTGCTGCGGGCGGCGCGATCATCCAGCGTCTGGCGCGCCGCCTTCACGCGTTGACCATCAGCTGGCCGATCTACCTGGTCGGGTCGTTGTTCCTGGCGGTGCATGCCGTGCTCGAGACGCAAACGGTGGGTGTCGCTGAGCTTTTTCCGGGTTGGCGCCCTTGGGCATTCATATTGTTCTCAGGCATCTTGGCCACGGCGCTCTCCAACCTCGTCTGGAACCGAGCCATCGCGCGCATCCGCGTCGCACGTACCGCTCTGTTTCTCTGCTGGGTGCCAGTCTTCGGCGTTGGATTCGCGGCCTTGCTGCTCGGCGAACGGTTGACGCTCTGGCATCTCTTCGGCCTTCTTGCCCTGATGGGAGGCACCTATCTGGGTACGCGGCAGCCCGCGACTGTCCCGGTCGTCGCTCCTTGACCAACAGGTCACTTCCTATGACATCCACAGAACCACTTCTTTTCCAGCCGATCCGGCTTCGCGAACTGGTGCTCAACAACCGAATCGTGATCTCACCCATGTGCCAGCACGCCGCTAAGGGAGGGCATGCGACGCCGTGGCACATGGTGCATCTCGGAAAGTTCGCCCTGGGTGGAGCTGGCTTGATCCTCACGGAAAGTACCGCCGTCGATCCGCGGGGTCGTATCGGGACGGCTGACCTGGGCCTCTGGAAAGACAGCCAGATCGATCCGTTGAAAGACGTGGTCGATTTCGTTCACGCCAACGGCGGTGCCATCGGCGTTCAACTGGCGCATGCGGGTCGCAAAGCGGGGAGCCAGCCATTGTGGGAGGGTGGGGCGGCTTTGGACGCATCACGGCTCGCCGAGGATTCAGAGCCGTGGGAGCGAATCGCGCCCAGCGCGTTGCCGGCTGGACCCGGCTGGTCCCCGCCGGGTGAGCTGGATCGCGACGGCATCGCGAGGGTCGTGCAGAACTTTGTCGACGCGACCATGCGTGCCGAAAAGGCCGGCTTCGACGTTGTGGAGCTTCATTTCGGGCACGGCTACCTGGTCGCAAGCTTCCTGTCCCCCAACTCGAATCACCGTGACGACGAATGGGGTGGCAGCCTCGAAGGACGCATGCGCCTGGCCCTCGAAATTGCGCGCAAGGTTCGTGCAGCCTGGCCCGTCGGCAAGCCGCTGTTCTGCCGATTGTCGGCGGTGGATGGCAGCGTCGACGGTTGGAGCCTCGAGGACTCGATCGTCCTCTCGCGCGAACTCGCGCATTGTGGTGTCGACGTCATCGATTGCTCGTCCGGAGGCCTCACCGAAGAGACGCGCGCGCTACCGGTGCCGCGAGGACTCGGGTTTCAGGTGCCATTCTCCGAGCGGATCCGGCAGGAAGCGCAGATCAAGACGCAAGCCGTCGGAATGATCGTCGACGCCCGCCAGGCTGAGGCCGTGCTGGTCGAAGGAAAGGCAGACCTGATCGCTCTTGGGCGCGAAGCCCTTTTCGATCCCTATTGGCCGCATCACGCCGCTACCAGCTTGGGCGTAGACCCTGGCTACGAGCGCTGGCCCGTACGTCACGGCGTCTGGCTTGCGAAACGCGCCCCAGGCCTGGCACGCGCCCGTGCGCAGGCAGCAGCCGAACTGATCCACCAAACCACCAACCGGGAGTGAACGCGATGAACGTAAGAATGGGCTTGATCCGCAAGAAATCCGATTGGTCGACCGAAGAATTTCAGTCCTACTGGCGCGAAAAGCATGGCCCGCTAGCGGCACGCGTGCCCGGGTTGCGCGGCTACTGGCAAAACGCTGTCACAGAGCGAATGCAGCGGGGCATCGACTTCGCGCGCGGACCGTGGGATTTCGATGGCTTCTCGCAACTGTGGTTCGACGATGTCGGCCAAGCAAGCCACGCTTTCAAGGACAGCGATCTTGCTGCGGAGCTCATTGCAGACGAGCTGCGCTTTCTCGGAGGCCTGCACATCGTCACGGCCGAGCAGCGGGTGGTCATCGAAGTACCTGCGCAACAGGAACGCGCTCGTCTCTTGAAGCGGATCTCGATGTTGAAGCGACGCCCGGACATCAGCGAGGAAGAGTTTCGTCACGAGTGGAAGATTCACGGTGACCTGGTTCGTCAGATGCCGGGGGTTGCTGGCTACCGCCAACACGTCGTGATTGCGCGCGAGCGACAGAAGGGCATGCCTAGCGCCTATGAGGGCTTGCCAGTGGACGGTCTCGTGGAGCTCTGGTTCGAGGACGCCGTCATGCTGGAGAAGGCATTCGCCTGCGCTGCCGGACAGGCGACGATGGCCCATGCGAAGACGTTCCTGGCCGAGATCACCGCCTTCCTGGTCATCGAGCGTCGACTGGTCTGACCTGGGAACCCGGGTCATTCCGCTTGCGAACGAGCGTGATTGAACGTAGTTTCTACATCGATTGCGTTGCGCCTCGACGACCTACGCACCGATTCAGGTCCAAGCTGTTGCCAATTCCCATGGCGGGGATGGAGGATCGCTGTAATGCTGGCCCGAAGCGTGCATGCATTTTGGCCAATGCTGGAGCCTCGTTTATGTTGACCCACTTTGATGCTTCCGCCGTTCGGGAGAGCGAGCGCTTTTCGTACTGGCACGAAGAAGTCTGCCGAAACTTCTGCCGTGCAGAGACGAGGCCTTTTCGCGCAGGTTCGTTCAATGCGCACCTGTCGCGGACCTCCCTCGGCTGCATCCAGCTCAGCCACATCGATTGTGAGCCCCTGCGCTACGAGCGGGCCTCATCCGACGTACGTACCGCGCCGAGCGATGATTTCCTCCTCAGTGTCCTGTGCCAAGGCGAAGGCCATCTGAAACAGCACGGCAGGCTGGCCCTTCAGCGTCCAGGCGACGTGGTCATCTACGACACTGCACAGGCCTTCTTGTATGAATTTCCAGAGCGCTACCAGATGGTGCTGCTGAAGATTCCACGTCGAGCCATGCTGGCGCGCGTCCCCGAAGTCGAGAGGATGACGGCGCTCGTGATCAGCGGCCAAACCCCGCTGGGAGGACTGGCTGCGAGCATGGTCCGCAATGCGGCCACGCTCGATCTGATCGATGGCGCTGCCGCCGCGAAGGTGGGTACATCCATCATCGACGTGGTTTCCGCTGCGATGGACGTCGAGCTTGCAGGAGCGGGTACGGCGCCCGATCGCCATGCACTGCTATACCAGCGGGCACAGGACTATATGCGGGCGAACCTGGATGATCCCGAGTTGGATGTCGAAAGCATTTCCGCCGCGCTGTATGTCTCGAGCAGCACGCTGGCGCGGCTCTTTGCCAGCCACGGGACCACGGTCATGCGTTGGTTGTGGGACGAGCGACTCGACATGGGCCACCGGTTCTTGATTGAAGGTCGTGCCAAGCAGGTGACGGAGGTCGCCATGACCTGTGGCTTCAGTAGCTTTTCGCACTTCAGCCGCAGCTTCAAGGCTCGATTTGGCCAATCGCCCAACAAATTGATGCGCGGCGGGGATTCCCCCTGAAGGGGCCAGGAGTTTCAGGAACTCCCTGCGGAGTGCGCAGGGGCCATGGGGGCACCGCTTCGCAAGCGCGCCCGTTTTGCCAGGCCACCCAGGCTATCCAGGCTATCAGGCGGCCACGAGGTAGCTCTGGAACAGATCCACCACGACGGATGACTCGTCGGCGACTTCTGCCCAAAGGTCCTTGCTCTCAAAGCGCACGTGATAAGTGGGCTCCAGGAAGGCGTCGGCCGGATTGCCATGCGCGGCTTCACCCGGAAAATGGGCGGATGGCGCCACGCCAACGATCACGCCGGCTTTTCCATGTACATAGCCGGGAGCGCGCGTATGGCCCGACGTCGACCCAGTCCGTACGCGCACGGCATCGCCGACGTCGAAGCCCCTGTGCTCCCGAAGCGCAGCCTGTCCGGGACCGATCGGATTGGACAGGGGGAATCGGCCCCCAGCGAGTCGTTCAAGTTCCTCGCGGGTGACGACGCCGCGCTCGACGTACATGCTGGCCACGCCTGTGAGCACACGCTCGTAGTAGGACATGTTCATGTAGTCCCGCACCGGGATGCGTTCGATGGCATGGCGCCCACCGTCGAAGCTGAAGAGCTTCTTCTGGCTAGCCAGCAACGCGAACACGTAGCCCGACGCTTCCCAATCCGCATGGAACGGACGATTGTCCCGTTCCTGCGGCAGCGGGCCGAAGCCGTGCATGCCGCCCATGTCGTGTACGCCGTCCATGTCAGCTCCTTGCCGAGGGACGAGCGATGCCGATCAGTGCATCCTTGCTGACAATCCTCGCGAGCTGCTGCTCGGTCCAGCCCTCGGTTCCTTCGGGCCGGAACGGCAGCACCATGTAGCGCGTTTCAGCCGTGGTGTCCCAGACCTGGATCTTGACCTCCAGCGGCAGATCCAGGCCCATCTCGCGCAGCACCTGCCGCGACTCGCGCACGACGCGCGAGCGGTACTCGAAGCTCTTGTACCAATCTGGCGGTAGCCCGAGGACCGGCCAGGCGGTGCACGAGCATAGGGTGCACACGATCACGTTCTGCAGCGTGGGGGTGTTCTCGAGTGCGACGATGAACCCGCCCTCCGCACCACCGAACCCCAACTCCGCACACGCGGCAGTGCCGTCCTTCAATAGCCGAGCGCGGTAGGCATCGTCGACCCACGCGCGTGCGACAACTTTCGCCCCGTTTTCCGGAACCCATTGATCGAAGACGTCGTGCGTCTCTTCGACGAAACGCTCCGGAATCAATCCTTTGGCATTCAACGCGCTTTCAAGCGCCTTGGCCCGAGCTTCGATGGGCGCGACTGCAGGGGGTGCATGCAAGGTCATGGAACGTCTCCGTCAACGATATGGAAGTGAGCCAGCACAAGCACCGGCTGTCTGGCTGGCGAGACATCAGTGTAGAGAGCCCACTGTCGGACGGCTTGCCTGGCGCTGTCAAGTTGACTTGCCTGGAACTGCAGCGCACACGGCCCTCCAGGGCCGTGTTGCGCGTCTCAGGCAAGCGAGATTGACAGGCGCAGGCGAGCGCCGGACGTGGACGGTTCTTAAAGTCGATCCCAAGGTTGTCTCTCGGTCCTGGACTGCTGGCTCCTAAGCAACGAAGGGCTCCAACGAATCGAAGGAAACGTCTGCCGTGACTGCGCGATGTACCGGGGCCATGGTCCTTGATGTCAACGGCAAGGTGGTCCATGCGACGGGAATCGCCTGCCGCGCATCGGTGCAGCGGGACCTGTGCGACCACTTGCTGCGTTGGAACATCGGCTCGGGTGTCGTCCCGTTGTCGATGCCCGACGGCCCGCATGGCGTGCAACTCCTTCATGGCGTCGACACCGACATTGTCTTGTTGTTCAGCGAGGCCTTCATGGGGCCATCCGAGGCCCCCGGCCAACACTAAAGGAGAAACTTCGATGCGCAAGATCCTCGACCAGACCAGCCGTTCCGGCTCCCGCGCCACTGCCGTGGTCTTTGCCGCTGTTGCCATTTGCTCCAGCGGCGCGGCCGCTGCCCAGGATTCCGTCACCATGGGGAAGGGGGTCGACATGGCCACGCTGTGCGGAACCAAGCCAACGGTGGTTGGACTGACAGACGGCTTCGGCGGCGACACCTGGCGCAAGATCGCGGAGGCGGAGTTTCGCGACGAGGCCGCGAAGTGCAAGAACATCACCAAGATCATCTACGCGAACGCGAACGGTGACCAGCAGAAGGGCAACAGCGACATCAACAGCATGGTTGCGCAGGGCGTCAACGTGCTGATTTCGTTCACCGACTTCGGCGATGCCATGCTGCCCGCGCTGCGCAAGGCGCACAAGGCCGGCGTGACCGTCGTGCCGTACTTCTCCAAGATCGCCGGTGCGCCAGGCAAGGACTACGCGGCCAACGTCTACCAAGACCAGGTGCGCGTCGGACAGGTCTGGGCGGACTGGCTGGGCGAGAACCTGAAGACCGGCAATGTGGTCTTTCTCGGCGGCATAGCCGGCGCAACGTCCTCGCAGCGTTTCATGGATGGATTCTCGGGCCAGTTGAAGAAGTACCCGGGGCTGAAGCTGCTCGATTCAAACTACATAGTGACAAACTGGAACCCGGCCGACGGGCAGAAAGCCGTCGCCGGCCTGATCGCGAAGTACGGAAAGATCGACGGTATTGCTTCCGACTACGGGGTGACCACGCTGGCTGCGATCAAGGCCTTCGAACAGGCCGGATTGCCAGTGCCCGTGCAGGCGACGCTGGCAAGCAACAACGACATCAATTGCAAGTACCTGCAGGCCAAGAAGGCAGGAAAAGCGTGGCCCTATTTCTCGCTGGACGGTACGACCTCCACCGTGCGCTATGCATTGCGCCGTGGCATGGCGGAGTATCAGGGCACCAGGAACCCCGAGACCCCTGGCGTTGTTCCCTATCTCTATATCGACAGCGCCAAGGGGCTCGACCCGAAGTGCGACGCTGCAGCACCGCCGGATGCCGACCTGTCGTCGGGCCTGCCTCCCGAGAAGCTGCACGCGCTGTTCAAGAAGTAAGGCGCGAAACCGTCGCGAGGCAGTCATGATGAATTCAACGGACGCCATCCTGCTACAACTCGATGCCGTGACAAAGCTGTTCCCGGGCGTCAAGGCGCTCGATAGCGTGAGCTTCTCGGTTCGCGGGGGCGAGGTGCATGGGCTGGTCGGCGAGAACGGTGCCGGGAAATCCACGCTGATGGGCGTCGCATCTGGAGCCTTGGTTGCCGATGGCGGTGCCGTGACGTTGTGTGGCAATGTCGTCGGCGGCGACCCGGACCTTGCGCGCGAGCTTGGCCTTGCCATCGTTCGCCAGGAGCCGGCATTGATGCCCGACCTGACGGTCGCCGAGAACCTCTACCTCGGTGTGCCGCTGCGCTGCCGCCCATCGTTGGCGCGAGCCGTTCCCTGGGCCGCCGAACTGCTGCGACAGTGGAGCGACGACGTCGCCGTCGATCCCCACGATCGTGTCATGGGCCTGGGCCCGGAACATCGCTTCATCGTCGAGATCGTGAAGGCGCTCGCAGCCGATCCGATGGTGCTGGTGCTGGACGAGCCCACGGAACACCTGCTGGCCGAGGATGTCGAGCGCCTCTTCGAACGCGTTCGCGCGGTGACGGCCAGGGGCGCTTCGGTCGTCTACATCTCGCACCGCATCCGCGAAGTGCAGCAAATCGCCGACCGATTGACCGTGCTGCGCGACGGCCAAGGTCAGGGGACTTACGGCACCTGCAGCCTGAGCGAGCAGCAGATTGTCGAACTCATCGTCGGTGGAGAACTCGACCGCGAGTTCCCTCCCAAAGCCGCGGCGACCCAGTCGCAGATGGTGCTTCGCGCCCAAGGGCTCACGGGGCCTGGCTTCTCGAACGTATACATGCATGTGCAGCGCGGGGAGATCGTCGGACTGGCCGGCATCGACGGCAATGGGCAGCGCGAGTTCATGCGGGCGCTCTCCGGCATCGTGGCCCCCACAGGGCTGGTGGAGGTCTGCAGTCAGTCCGTTCGGATTCGCAATCCCAGCAATGCGGCAGCCGCAGGCATACGTCTTCTACCGGGAGACCGCCATCGCGAAGGGATCTTTGCCGAATTGTCGGTGCGGGAGAACTTCTCGATGCGCAGCTTGGGTCGGGATCTGGTCAGCGGGCTCTTGAGCAAGCGTAGCGAGATCCGGCGCGCACGCGAGGCGGTTGGGCAGTTCGCTATCAAGACGCCGACAACGGAGACGCCGATCGCTTCGCTCTCGGGCGGGAACCAGCAGAAGCTGGTGCTCGCGAGCGTGCTGGCCAGCCGGCCCGCCGTCATGCTGGTCGATGAACCGACCCAAGGCGTCGACATCGGCGCCCGGATGGAAATCTACAAGACGCTGCGAGCCAGCTCCGCAGAGGGAGTCGGCATCTTGGTGGTTTCCTCGGATGCTCACGAGGTCGCGGGCTTGTGCGACCGGGTGCTGATCTTCTCCCGCGGCAAGATCGTGAAAGAACTGACGGGCGCGGACGTATCCGAACACAACATCACGTCTGCGGTACTCACGTCGACCACGACCCGTGAACGCCCGCGTGCCAACGTCTCCAGATTCTGGAAATGGGCCGCCGGTGACCTTGCGCCGATCGTGATGCTGACGATCGCTGTTCTGGCGCTTGGCGCCTATGCCGCAAGCGTCAACGAGTTCTATCTGACTGGACGCAACTGGGGTGGTGTGCTTCCTCTCATTGCCACGCTCGCGCTGGTGGCGTTCGGTCAACAGCTTCTCATGCTGGTGGGAGGGATTGACCTGTCGGTAGGACCGCTGATGGGATTGGTGGTCGTTGTGCAATCCTTCTTTCTGGTCGCGGACGCAGGTGCCGATCAGCAGGCGCTCGGCTGGGCGATCGTGCTCGGCGTCGCATTGGCGGTGGGTTTCCTGAACTGGCTTCTGGTGGACCCCATTGGGCTTCATCCGATGGTTGCGACGCTGGCGACCTACATGGCGGTGCAGGCGGTATCGCTCATCCTGCGACCGGTCCCGGGCGGCCTGATCGCCGATGAGGTGATGGAAGGCATCGGTCTGAGCATCGGCTTCGTGCCCGTTGCCATGATTGCGGTCGGCGTTCTCGGTTTGTTGCTCGAGTTTGGCTTGTTCCGAAGCAGGTGGGGTCTGGCGCTTCGCGGCTTCGGCTCGAAACCCGAGGCCGCGCGGGTGGCCGGTATCCATCCGCGGCTGACGGTGATGGCCGCGTACCTGGGTTGCTCGCTGCTCGCAGGCCTTGCTGCCGTTTTGATGATGTCGCAGGTCGGCTCTGGCGATGCGACAGCGGGCGTGAACTACACGCTCGCGAGCATCGCCGCGGTGGTGATCGGCGGAGCGAGCCTCTTCGGCGGGCGGGGGTCTTTCGTGGGCGCGCTCCTCGGTGCGCTGCTCATCACGCAAGTCAATGTCGTGACCACCTTCCTCGGTCTCACGGACGCCTGGCAGTCCTACCTGCTTGGCGCGATGATCCTGGCGTCCGTGGCGCTGTACTCGAAGAGCCGTGAAATGGCGGTGGCACGATGAACACCACAAGCTTGAGCGTCGAAGGTGCAGTGACAGCCGTTGTGTCGTCCGGCAGCGTTGCACCGCGCAGCCGTTCGTCTCCCGTGAGTGAGTTCGGCTGGATCTGGATTGGGACCGTCGTCCTCTTCGCCGTCAGTGCGGTGCTGGCGCCGGGCACGGTCAGGCTCGGCTCGCTCATGGCCATGCTGCCTTTCGCGGGGATCCTCGCGCTCGTCGCCACCGGCGAAACCGTGGTGATCCAACAGCGCGGCCTCGACATGTCGGCAGCCGGCATGGTCTCTCTGGCGGGCGTTCTCGCTGCCGTCTTCGGCTATGCCAGCGGTTCCATGGTCATCGCAGTCGGCGGCGCCATCGGCGTTGGCGTGCTCGTCGGTGTCGTGAACGGGCTCCTGTGCGCACGCCTCAACATCACTCCTCTGGTGGCGACATTGGCGGTCAACGCGCTCCTGATCGGCGGCGTGCGTACCTTGACGGGAAACGCGCCGATCTCGGCGCCCGAAAGCATCCAGGCCTTCTCGCATTCGAGTCTCCTTGGCTTGCCCAACAGCCTCTGGCTGGCAATCCTTTTTATTGCGATCGTCGCGATCGTCACCAGGCGCACGCCGCCGGGTCGCCGCTTTGTCGGTGTGGGGGTCAATCCCCGGGCAGCATCAGCCGCAGGAATTGCTGTTCTTCGCTTCCAGGTCGGTGCCTACGCGATCTCCGGACTTTGCTTTGCCGTTGCCGGAATTCTCCTGGCCGGGTTCATCGGCAACGCCTCCCATACGGCCGGGAACGACTACCTGCTGCCAGCTATCGCGGCCGTGGTAGTGGGTGGCACGCCCTTCACAGGTGGAAGAGGCAGCGTCATCGCCAGCGGCATTGCTGCGCTCTTCATGGCGCAGCTTGGTCAGCTTGTGCTGGCGCTGGGTGCCGGCCCTGCGGTCCAGCTGCTGGTACAGGCATTGGCCATCCTGCTTGCCACCACCATCCGAATGGTCCCTCTACTCTTGAAGAAGCGGTACTGAACATGCTGCCATCCTTTCCCGAGACCTCCACGCGGCTGGCGGGCGGTCTGCACTATCTGGGGCTCACCGAAGTCTCCGAGCTGATCCGCTCCAGGAAGGTCTCACCGGTCGAGCTCACAACCGCCATGCTGGGGCGCATTGACGGGGTGGACCCGTTGCTGCAAGCGTATGTGCGCGTGATGGCCGACTCGGCAATGGCAAGCGCGCGACTCGCGGAGCAGGAAATCGGCGCCGGTCAGCTGCGTGGTCCGCTGCACGGGGTACCGATCGCAATCAAGGACATCTTCTGGACGCATGGAGCCCCCACCGCGGCCGGTATGGCGATGCGCCGCGAATTCGTTGGCGCGGAGGATGCGACAGTCGTGCGCCGGCTGAAGGACGCCGGCGCCGTGTTGCTTGGGAAACTGACATTGACCGAAGGTGTGTACGCAGAGCACCGCCCTCCATTCAATGCTCCTCGCAATCCCTGGAACGCGTCCTTCTGGTCCGGCGCGTCCTCCAGCGGCAGTGGCGTGGCAGTGGCGGGCGGCTTGTGCTTCGCGGCACTGGCGTCGGAGACGGGCGGCTCGATCAAGCTGCCTTCGGCAGTCAACGGTGTCACGGGCCTGAAGCCGACATGGGGACGCGTCAGTAGATACGGCGTCTTCGAACTGGCGGCGAGCCTGGACCATGTCGGCACGATCGCCCGCAGCGCGGCCGACGCCGCGGTCATGCTTGGCGCGATCGCCGGCGCCGACGATCGTGATCCAACCGCCTCTCGCCAGCCCGTTCCCGACTACCTTCAGTCCCTGGACCACGGCGTTCGGGGCTTGCGCATCGGCGTCGACGACGCCTGGGCGAGGAATGGCGTGGACAGCGGGACCTCGTATGCCCTCGATGGCGCCCTGGCCACGATGAAGGATCTCGGGGCAACACTTCATCAGGTGAAGATTCCCGACGGCAAGGACATGATCTGGGACTGGTTCGGGGTCTGCGCCGTGGAGACCGCGCTTGCGCACGAAGCAACCTATCCTGCACGTGGGTCCGAGTACGGGCCGGCATTGGCCGAGTTGCTGAAGCTGGGTCATTCCATGACGGCGCTTCAGCACCAGCGGCTGCTGCAGCGCCGCGACGGATTCTCCAGAGCGCTGGATGCAGTGTTCGACCACGTCGACCTGATCGCCATGCCGCTCCTCTCATTCCCGGCGCCCACTTTGGAGCGTATGGCACAGATCGATGACGATCTCATCGCGGGATTGCACCGATTCACCTGCCCGTTCAACATGTCAGGTCACCCCGGCATCGTGCTGCCGTGTGGCTTCACCGCACAGCGTACGCCGATCGCGTTTCAGTTCGTTGGACGCCGTTTCGCGGAGGAACTGTTGCTGACGGCCGGGCACGCGTTCCAATCCAACAGCGACTGGCATCGGGTCCACCCCGCCTTGTGAGTACCTCACAGTCTCGCCAGATTCCGCGCTTCTTCGCGGCGTTGGCGGTGGTGAGCGCATTGTCCGGAAGCGCGGCGGCATCGCCGCTACATGCGCTTTACCAGGCTCGGTGGGTTCTCGCATCGGGCCGCCCGAGGTGGAGTCGATCATGTATCAGCACCCAGCCACGCAGGAGGTCTGCGTGCCTCGATGGGACTCTTTTTGGATGGGGGAAGATTGGCGACGAGCGAGCAGTCAGTCCAGGAACCTGTCGCCGAACATGGGCAGCCCGCTCGCTGAACTGGCCTCGCTGGCTTCGTCTTGAATGACGTCCCAATGCTCGGCAAGTTGACCATTCTCGATCCGGAGGATATCGGCGACGATCCAGTTGCGGGGCAGGCCGTGGCCCGAGAAGCGGCCATGGAGGATGACGTATTCGCCGCTGGCGGCGATCAGCCCGGGCTCGTGCTTCAAGGTCGGTGGCAGGGACTTGATCAAGTCGAACAGCCCAGCACGACCCGGCGCGATGTGCGCACTGTGCTGGATGTAATCAGGCGACCAGAACGTCTCGGCCTTTGCGTAGTCCCGTTTGTTGAACAGCGCATCGAAGGCCTCGAGTACCAGCGCCTTGTTCCCCTCTTCGTCGTTGCTCATGTCATGCCCTTTCGGCGTTGATCTCGTGATGATGGCAAGACGGATAGATCCATCGGTGCCATGAAAAAAGTTGATAAATGCGGACGACCGTATTTCGGTCACGCGCCATGGTAGTGCGACTCTTGGGAAGCATCAAGCAAGGATCAGGCGATGGTTCGAATGTGACGTGGCGGGGAGGGAAGAACCGTCTTCCCGGCCCCGTGCGCAAGTCGTCCGGACCTGGCACTCGATCCTATTTGCTGAGGCGCAGCCCTCGCTCAGACCTCTGCAGGCTCTTCCTCTTTCGAGTAGAACGGATAGTCGGTGTAGCCGACCTCGGTGCCGCCGAAGAAGCTGTCGCGGATGTAGGGGTTCAGTGGCAGCTTGCGACGCAGGCGTTCGGGGAGGTCTGGGTTGGCGATGAAATCTCGACCGAACGCAACCAGGTCGGCGTCGCCCGCCTTGATGATCGCCTCCGCGGAGTCGCCCTTGAATCCGCCCGCGGCGATGATCGTGCCCTTGTAGTGCTTGCGGATCAGCTGCGAGCCTATCGGCTGCTGCGTCTTCGACTCGTCCTCGACGTTGCCGAGGATGCGCGGCTCGATCAGGTGCAGGTAGGCGAGGTCGCGCTTGTCGAGCTCGCGCGCGACGAACGAGAACAGCGCATCCGGGTCGCTGTCGGACATGTCGCCAAAGCTGCCGCTGGGGCCGATGCGCACGCCCACGCGGTGCGCGCCCCAGACCGAAATCAGCGCGTCGGTCACCTCGAAGAGGAAGCGTGCGCGGTTCGCGATGGAGCCGCCGTACTCGTCGGTGCGCTTGTTGCTTCCGTCCTGCAGGAACTGGTCGACCAGGTAGCCGTTCGCACCGTGCAGCTCGATGCCGTCGAAGCCAGCGGCGAGGCCGCGGCGTGCGGCGCTACGGAAGCGCTCGATGAGGTCCTTGATCTCGGCGATGCTCAGCGCGCGGTTGGGCGTGTTCGGTACCCAGCCCGCATCGGTGTAGGCGACACCGCCATGCAGGATCTCGGACGGGCCGACCGGCTGTGCGCCGCCGGGCTGCATGTCCGCGTGCGACTGGCGACCGGCGTGATACAGCTGCAGGAAGATCTTTGCACCCTTTGCGTGGACTGCGTCAATGACTTTCTTCCACCCGGCGATCTGGGCATCGTCGTAGAGGCCCGGTGCCCCGAGGTAGCCATTGCCATTCGGCGCCGCGATCGTTGCCTCGCCGATGAGAAGCGCCCCTTGTGAGGCGCGCTGGCCGTAGTACTCGGCCATCAGCTCCCCTGGCATCGCGCCAGCTTCGGCGCGCATGCGCGTGAGTGGCGCAAGCACGACGCGATGGGAGAAGGTGTGGGCCCCGACCTTGACCGGGCTGAAGAGTTTGGACATGTGTAGCTCCGTTGGTTCGTTGATGCGATGGAATGGATGCAGGAGAGCGCCGTCGGGCAACGGCCCGAGATCTCCCCTGCAGATCAATATGGAGGGCGGGCGTACCGAAAAAAATCGGGTTCGCGGTTTGTTCACACCGGCCATGCAGTTCCGCAATGGGCGGGTGCTGTGGCGCGATACGACCCGGTCACGCCGCGCGGAACTCGCGCGTCGCCTCGTCCAGGAAGCGGTGCAGGACAACAGCGTCCTCGAACACGGGCGCGGTGTGACCGCCCGTCGCGACGTCGCTTGCGTACGCCGCGTAGAGCTCCGCGAGTTCGAGCACGGCCGACGGCAGCGCCGATTCGGGAATGCGGTCATCGGTCTTCGGCACCGGCAACTCGACCAGCGGCTGTGCTTCGCCGCGGGCGCCGAAGATGCGATAGTCGTCGCCGACATCTCCGAACGCCGAAGTGTTCACGATGCGCAGATCGCCCTCGTCACCGGTGATGTCGATCTGCACGCCCGCGCCGTTGCGCTTGCCGGCCTCGACATGGATGGAGACCACGGCGCCGCCGATCGTGCCGGCAACCACCAGCTGGTCGGGGTTGGTCGTCGGGATCTTCTCGCCGGTGTCGGTGATGGTGATCTCCTTGAACTGGTTCAGGGCCACACCGACCGACCTGTCGGGCCAGCCGGTGGCCGTGAACAGCATGTCGAGGAAGTGGCCGGCGTAGATCGCGATCGCGCTGGAGAAGTTCTGCGGCGGCGCCGTCCACGCGAGCGCTTGGGGGCGATGCGCCTGAAATGCACGGGTGCTCACGTGCATGCGTACCGAGCGCAGCTTGCCAACGTAGCCTTGCTTCAGCAGGCTGGCGAGATAGCGGTTGTGTGGCGCAAGGCGGCGCTGCAGGCCGACGATGGTGCGCACGCCGGCGGCTGCGGCCAGGCGCACCAGCTCGCTCGAGTTCTCGACCGAGGTCGTCAGGGGCCATTCGCAGTACACATCCTTGCCGGCCGCAATGGCGGCGCGCACGGTATCTGCATGCTGGGGCGCGGTATTGAGCACCACCACGAGATCCACCTCCGGATGATTCACCAGCGCGTCCAGGCTGCCCACGACGTGCTTGATGCCGTACTCGGCGGCCGCCGCGCGGGCAGCGACCTCGCGACGCGAGTGGATAGCGGTCAGCGCGTAGGCGGGCAGGAGGCTGAGCACGCGAAGATGGCCGTGGCGTGCCCAGTTGCCAAGGCCGACGATGCCGACGCGGATCGGCTCGGCCGACGAAGGAGAGGATGCGGAAGGGGCGGGCGAAGCGGAGGAAGAAGACATGGTGCCGTGGCTTTCTCGGATGATTGATGGAGACAGCGCAGTTGGGGAGCGGGCCCCTGCGGGAAAAGACCGGGCTGAGTTCCGCTGACCGCGGACCTGGCGCTCCGCCTGCTATGGCGCGAGGAGGTTTGCCCGGACGTGGTCGACGAAGGCTCGCAGCTTGGGGGAGGCGTGCCGCGAGGCGGGCCACACCGCCCAGAACGTGACCAGGTCGTCGACGAAGTCGTCGAGCACCGTGCGCATCTCGCCGCGAGCGAGATCCTTGCTGACGAGAAACTCCGGCACGTACGCGATCCCTTCGCCGCGACGCGCGAGGAAGGTGATGGATTCGACGGTGCTGAAGACGCGCGCCTCGCGCAGCGGCAACTCATTGCGTCCGTCCGGCAGTTCGAGCCGCCACTTCTCCATGCGGCCGCTGGCCGGGAACTTGTGGAGCAGGCACCGGTGTTCGAGCAGGTCGGCCGGCGTCTCTGGCCGGCCGTGGAGATCGAGGTATGCGTTCGATGCGACGAGCACCCGGCGTGAGGTGGCGAGCTTGCGCGAGACCAGCCGCGAGTCGGCCTGGTCGCCCGTGCGGATCACGACGTCGAAGCCTTCCTCGATGATGTCGACCATGCGATCGGACAGGTCGAGGTCCAGGTCGACCTCGGGGTAGGCGTGCATGAAGCCGTGGATCACAGGCATGACGAGGTCGGTGAGTTGCGGCACGCTGATGCGCAGTCGGCCCCGCGGCACGCCACTGGCGTTCGACAGCTCGGCTTCCGCGGCCGTGACCTCGTTGAGGATGCGGTGACAGCGTGTGAGGAACATCTCACCCTCGGCAGTCAGCCTGATGCTGCGCGTGCTGCGGTGAAAGAGCCGTACCTTGTACTGCTCCTCGAGGCGGGCAATCATCTTTCCGACGGCTGACGCGGAGATGCCGAGCACGCGCCCGGCTTCCGCGAAGCTTCCGATCTCTGCGACCTGCACGAAAGTAGTGATGCCGACCAGACTCTCCATTGACGCTCCCGCAAAGCGACGCCGCGCGGGGACGCGCGGCCGGCCAGATCCTATACCCGCATCAGCGCAGCAACTTGTCGAATGCGAAGCTCATGAAGCGATCGAACGCAGCCGGGCTCCTGTCGACTCGGGCGCGCAGGATTGCACCTTCATAGGCATCCAGAAGAAAGGCCGCGAGATCCGAGGCGTGGGTGTCGCTCGGGACATCGCCGCGGCGCTGGGCCTCGGCGACGGCCGCCTCGGTCTCGCTCGACCAGCGCGCGAACAGCGCCGACAGGCGCTCGCGGATCGCCGGGCTCGAGTCGGCCAGTTCCGCGCTGAAGTTCCCGAGCAGGCAGCCGTTGGCGAAGCCTGCCTCGGTGTACAGCCTGTTCAGGCCGGCGAAATGGCGCCGCAGACGCTCCAGCGGCGGCAACGATTCGTCCCTCAGGTCCGCGCGGTGCTCGCCGCCATCGGCGTAGAGATCGACGATCTCCGCGCCGAGTGCCTCCTTGCTCTCGAAGTGGTTGTAGAAGGAGCCCTTCGGCACGCCGGCCTCTTCGGTGATGTCCTGGACGCTGCTCGCGGTGAAGCCTCCGCGCAGAAACACGCGCAGACCTGCCTCGACGATCCGATGACGAACGCTGGGTCTTCCCATGGCGTCATTATATGACCGGTCACCTTGGAAGGACCGATGACGAAATCAACCTGCCACGAAGTCGTCGTTGAACTTCAGCGCGAACGCGCCGTTGTCGGGCCCGACCGCGGCGCGCAGCGGCTTGGCGGCCTCGACAACGATCTCGTTGTCGAGGCTGGCGATCAGTGCCATCGTCTCGGCGATGAACGGGGCGAGCGGCATCGCGCGTGGCTCGTCGTTGCTGTTGAGAAGGTCGGTCTGCACCCAGGGCGGGGCAATTTCGCGCACCTTGACCGAGGTGCCCTGCAGACGCCAGCGCAGCGACTGACTGTAGGAGTGGACCGCGGCCTTGGTCGACGAGTACACCGCCGACACGGCCAGTGGCACAAATCCCAGGACCGACGACACATTGAAGATCGTCGCGTCCGGCTGCTTCTTGAGATGCTCGATGAAGGCTGAGGTCACGCGAATCGGGCCCAGCAGGTTCGTAGACACCGTTGACAGCATCAGCTCCTCGTCAATGGCCGAGGTGGCATCGTCGATCTGCATGATCCCGGCGTTATTGATGATGACGTTGAGCTTCGGGTAGTCGCGCGTCAGCTGAGCTGCGACTGTCGCGATGCTGGCGGGGTCGTTGACGTCCATCTCGACCGAGGCCATGCCTGGGTTGGCCTCGGTCGTGGCGTCCAGGTGGCCCTTGCGGCGACCGGAGATGATGACCTGGTTGCCGGCCTTGTGCAGTGCCTCGGCCAAGCCGCGGCCGATGCCCGAGCCGCCGCCCGTGATGAAGATGGTGTTGCCACTGGGTTTCATGATCGCTCCTTGTTGCGTAGGAAATGAAGAAGGTACGTAGTATATGACCGGTCATCTTAAATCGAAGCAGCCATATGGTCGGTATGGTTTTTGTGGAGGGTGGTAACCCGCATGGTGGAAGCATCCGATGCGCAACGCAGCGACTGCGCCCTCGCCTCAGATGTCTTTCACACTCGGTGCCCGACTGCTCGCCTCTGTCGCGCGGCAGAGCAACGCCAGCGCAGGCAGCGTGACCCTCGAGCTCGAGGCCATCCCAGCCATGGTGGGCAAGATCCCCAGCCTGAGGTCGCCGATGCGGCGGCGCCGCCGGCTAAGAAGCCGGCGATGTAGAGCGAGAGCGCGTTCATGCGGGCGAGAAGCGCCGGTGCCAGCGCGTAGATCGCGCGCTGTCCGAACACGAGGTGCGCGGCGGCCGCAGCGTCCAATGAGCAAGGCGCCGATCAGCGCTTGGTCTGCGTCCTTCTGTGCTTTGGCGCCGTCTCGAGCAGCATCTGCGCAGACGCTCTGGCTGCCGCCACGGCGGCCGCTCCTCCGCCGAACTGTGCCGCGACCGAGGCACCGTCGTACAGGACCACCAGTTTCGTCGCCAGCTCTTCGGGATCCAGCGCGCCCAGCTGCTGGGCAACGTCGAGGTAGAACTGCCGCAGCCAGTCTCTCGCGACCTCGCAGGCACCGCGCACCGTGCTGTCCGGGGTGGACTCGGCGCCCGCCCTGTTGAAGGCGCAGCCTCGAAAGTCCGGCTGGCTCGCCATCTCGGCAAGGATGTCAAGGACGGCCAGCGCCTTCTCTTGCGGACGCGTCATTGCCTCGGTCCTCGCAAGGATGCGGGCGCGTCGCCGCTCGTCGCGCACCTGGACATAGGAGCGCACTAGCTCTTCCTTGCTCCCGAAGCAGTCGTACAGGGTAGCCTTGGCCACGCCGGCCTGTTCGATCACGCGATCGATCCCCACGACATTTATGCCGTGCTCATAGAACAGTGCGTCGGCCGCCTCCAGCAGGCGCTCGCGCGCCGATGGGGCCTTGGACTGCAATGGTGTGCTGCGGATTTTGCCCAACTGCATGCCTTGACTTTATCAGACAGGTCTGTACACTAAATCAGACAGACAAGTCTGTCCAGTATACATCAGCATTTCAACGATCCGACCATGCGCGACATCGCCACCTTGTGGTCTCCGGCTCGAGTCTCAAGCCCAAGTCCGCCTTCTGCTTGCAAGCGTCCATCGTCGTCTGGTTTCTCGCCGGCTCGAGCGCTTCAACGTCCCTGTACTCGATCTACAAGGCACCCATGCAGTTCTCCTCGACGGCGCTGATGGCCATCTTCGCGGTCTACGCCATCGGGGTGCTTGTGTCGCTGCTCATCGTGGGGCGGCTGTCCGATTTCCGAAGCAAGGAAGACCTGGTATGCGCGTACCTGGCGCTGCGCGATGAGCGACGTCGCGCATCGATCCTGAGCCGTATCGAGCATGCGGGTACGCCGCGCCACAAGATCCTTGCCGTCTTCGATTCCCTTGGCGAGACGATCGGCCGGCCCGGCTTCAGGGGGTGCGCATTCTCCCGTGCGGAAGCCGGGGTGCGCCGGGGTGGCAAGGTTCATGAGCGCTGCGAGCAGGCGCGCGGATGGCTTCGCTCGCTCTTGGAGTCCCTGGCGCAACAAGCTGGGGCTTCTGACCCCAGCCAACTCGCCCTGGCGTTGACCCTGCTCTATGACGGCACGTCGATGGCGGCGCGGTTTGGAGCCGAGCCAAGCGTGGCGCGCGCGGGACGTCATGCGGTGGATGTGCTGCTGCGCCAATCCGTAGCGAGCGCGAGCGAGCTCGAAACATCGCACTAGGCCCATGCGGGCTGCTGCCAATCCGAGGGAAGCCATCAGCTCAAGTGATGCGTCGCATCTTGCGAACTCGCAATCCATGCAGCTGCGGACAGAATTTTTTTGAACTCATTTGTACTGACTTGAGACTGGAATTTCCCATGACTCCTCAACCCCTCCTGCAGCCTATCGAGGTCCACGGACAGTTGCTTTCGAATCGTGTCGTGATGGCGCCCTTGACCCGGGCGCGCGCGGAGAACGCCTGGCTGGAGCCCGGCGAACTTCAGGCGACCTACTATGCGCAGAGGGCCGGAAGTCGCGGGGCGGGCCTGATCATCAGCGAAGGAACCTGGGTGAGCCCGCAGGCCATCGGCTGGGCCGATGTGCCGGGCCTCTACAACGACCGCCAAGCCGCCGGCTGGCGCATGGTGACCGATGCGGTGCACGCCAAGGGAGGGACGATCTTCGCGCAACTCTGGCATACCGGATCCAGTTCGCATCCGTCGTTCCTGGGCGGCGAGCCTCCTCTCGCGCCATCTGCCGTCAATCCGATGGTGAGCAGCCCGACGGCGACTGGCAGGCAGGAGACGGTGACGCCGAAGGCAATGGGTCGCGAGGACATCAAGGCAACGGTGCGCGCCTTCCGGGACGCCACCGAGCGGGCGCTCGATGCGGGCTTTGACGGCGTCCAGATTCAGGCGGGCTATCTCTACCTCTTCAACCAGTTCCTCAATTCGAGGACTAACCAGCGCATGGACGAGTACGGCGGCAGCGTCGAGAACCGGTCACGCTTCCTCTTCGAGGTGCTCGAAGAGATATCGAAGGTCGCCGACCTGCGCAAGGTCGGTGTCAAGGCCGGTCCCTCGACGGGCGAGCAGGGCGTCTTCGTTTCTCATGACGACACGGTTCCGACAGCCGACTACGTCATTCGTCGGTTGAACGACTATCCCTTGCATCACCTGTTGTTGATGGGCGCGATGAGCGACCTGACCGGTACGCCCGCTGCCTTCCTGCAAGGCGACGAGATGTTCAAGCACTACCGAGCGATCTACAAGGGCCTCGTTATCGGCAATGTGGGGATCGATCGGGAGCGCGGCAACCGCTTGATCGAAGCCGGCCTTGTGGACATGGTCGCCTTTGGTCGCAGCTTCATCGCCAATCCCGATCTGGCGCATCGTTTCAGCATCGGCGCCGAGGTGCTTCCCACAGAGCCATCGATCCACTACGGAGGGGGTGCCCGAGGCTACACGGACTTCTCCGAGCTCGCCTAGACATCATGGTCGCCGCCCGCAAGGGCCGGTGGCCCTGAAATGGTCGACCCAGAGTGGTCGGGTATGGGCCCGAAACTCGGCCGGGCGCAACCGGCCGCAATCGCCCGCGAGCACTAGCTCGGCGGCTGACCTTCGGCGTGATCGAGCAGTTGGCCAAGGGCTGCTATCGGCGAGTTTGGCGAACACGCAGTCCCGGACATCACCAGCCATTCAGTGTAGATGTCAGAAAGCTGCCGCTCGATGCCCCTCTCGACCCAAAGCGGTCCGACAACTCCGCAAAGTCGCATTCGAAAAGCAGACGTCTGGCTAAGTCGGAAGAGCCGGCCTTGCGACCATGGCGATGGTTACAGCCCCCACATGCGCGCGTAGTCACCGAGCGCCTGGCGCCGGACCAACGATTGCGAGCAATGCTTCGACCCACTTGCGGGGCGCCGCGGCGTCCTGCCATCGCAGAACTATACGTCGGACCTCCATTGCGCAATGTCGCGCGTCAACGTGATGTTCAAGAGCCTCATACGCGCGGAAAGCGAACGACCAGGCAGCAGCAGACAATTCGGCAAGCCGTTCGGCACCGGAGCACTGTTCATACTGACGCACAGCGGCCGAGATCTCATTCGCGATGCTTTGCGCTTTAGCTGCATCCCCGGAACTGGCGTACGCTCGCGCAGAGTGCGACAAGGCATCGACGAGAAGTTCAAGCAATGTGAGCCATTCGTGAGTCTCCGTATTTTCGAAAGGTGCGATCAGATGACGAATACGATCAGCGCACCTTTCTGCCTCGAGTGGCAGCGCAAGATCTTGATATGCATATGCAGCCTGCCTCCAGGCATTCGCACTTGTCTCAGTGAGTCGAACTTGCTCCTTCATTGGAAGCTGGCTAAATTCTGCCGCTATCGACTCGACACGATTCGCACATTGCTCGATCTCCTCGGGGGCTAACAGTGTGGCGTACACGAACGCAACACGAGACCATGCTTCACTTTGCCTTTCCGCTAAGCGCCTTCGATCTGTCAGCGCTAAACTGTTTAGTGGTAAAACTATTCCATCGATGATCTCGGCGCATTGCCTGAGTTCAGCGATATTACCCTTCGACCGCTTCGCCGTGAGAGCGTGGCACCAAGCTTCGGTTTCGTGCTCTGCGAAGAGTCTCTTCTCGAAAAATTCAATGTGGGGAAAGTGGTTCGCAATTATTGATACGCGACGCGCGCAACGCTCGCTGCTTGGGCCGTCCGACATCAATCCATAGGCAAATGCACATTGCATCCAAGCGTAGCACTCGTTCAGCGCAAGTCGAAGACTCGTGGTGCTGCCAATATAAACGCCGCCAATAATCTTAGCAATCTCTCCCGCACAACGCTCCGCGTTGCCGACGTCAAGTCTTCGGGCAAAACTGTAAGAGGCAAAGCCCCAAGCTGAACAACACCGTCTTCGGATCTCGGAAGTCGCTGGGGTAGTTTCCGTCGAGTCATCTTTAAGCATCTCTCTCAGCTTAACGGCACAGCCCTCAGCACTTTCGCTATCGGAATGGACCGAGTATGCGAATGCTGTTTCGGCGATGGCTCGCGGCAACCAGGGTATTGTGTCTATGTCCTGACCGAAGTGTTTCATTAGCAGCTGGGATTGGATCTCTACTCTTTCGGCGCAACGTTGAGCTGAAATCGCATCGGCCGAGTAGGCGAACCCAGTGGTGACGTTGTGCCAAATTCGCAGTGCAATCCCACCGTGTGCTCTATCAGCAAGATCGACCACTAGCTCAGCGTTAATGCGCGCTTCGAAATGCGAAACCTCTTCACCATCCTCCGCTCGCGATACTGCAGCTGACTCCGCAAGAAGACGAATGTCTGAAAAACGCTCAGGAAGGCCTTGAGATAACGCGAGACAAAATGGTCTAAGCACCGCACTTTGGGTCGCCTCAGACAAAACCAAAGAATCTAACAAGGTAAGGATTTTCGACTCATCTTGATAAGCCGCCAATCCGTCGTTATTGAGTCGTCTAGCCATTTCCTGTCCGAGCATGCTCCAGCCTAGCTCGAGAAGTTCGACGCGAAGTGCATAAATGTTTCTTCTCGGGGCAAGCGCTTCTGCAAGGCGAATTGTCGTTGATAGGAGATGTACGACTACCTCGTCGCTCAAATCCTCGCTAACCACCCGCTCAAGAATGCACGACATTATAGAAATGACGTTTCTCGAAGAGCTCCTAGGATCTTCTAGTGCATCGATTGCATCTTCGACAAGAACGGTTGACGCGGTACCAATATCTGTCAGATAAATGTATCTACGAGCGATTTCGAAGCTCAGCGCACACTGGACATATTTTTTTAGCCCCGTTCGGGTTACCGCCACCAAATTGGAGGAAGGTGTCGAATCTGCGACGTCTTTTAGTGCAGACAAGAATATCTTTCGCGATTTCGGCCTTGTCTTATTTGGCTCGTAAGGAGCATAGCGTTCCAGATTGTTTATTCGTCCAAGCGAATCTAACAGACCGAGAGGGTCAGCCTGCCAGGCAATCTTTGAAATTAGCGCGGCGGTCTGTTGCTGCGCCTGTTCACTCGCGTCAAACGCCAGATCACTCTCTGGAACTGTGCCCACGACGAGGTCCGCAAAGGCAAGGGCTACAAGAAGCGGCTCGATGGGAGGAATCCGAGTTTCCACGTTGATAGTTGGGAACACTCGTTGAAGCGCGCTTCTGTCGATTGTGGAATCGGGGCTTCCAAGTTGATCAAGTCCTCCCAAAATGCTTGCCGCGACCAGAATGCACCAGTGCTTGTGGTTTGCTAGCTGAGCGGTTGTTAATGCTTCTGCGATGCGAGCTGCCCGTTGCGCTAGGAGTAGGTCAGGTGTCAGCTGCGAAACCTCAGCGCCATGGTCCGGAGATTGCGCTTGAATCCATGCCAATAGCGTCTCTACGAGCAGCGGTTGCCCACCTTCCGTGATTCGTTCGTATTCCGCGTGAGTAATCCATGCACGCCGATCGTCCGGCTTAAAGATGTCTCTTTTTGCGACCTGCCACTGTTCCCAGCTTAGGCGATTGCTCTTTTCTAGGATCCAAGGTCCTCCACCGAAACTTCCCAAGGCGCTGTCCCATTGCCCGTCTCGAAGTCTGTCTGGTCGGAGTTTGACGTCGAATGGTATCGTTTGACAAACGATAAGCAGCCTCACCGGGAAGTTATATAGCCTCTTGGTTTCGCCGGCCGCGGGAACTGTTTTTCCGGCTAACAGCTCGATAAGCTTCGCAGCTTCCTCCGGCCGCGGTTCGTCCAACACGATTAGCGTTGGGGCGCGCGGTCTCCAGCCTTGAAGGAATGCGAAGTATTTCGAAGAGTGCAAGAGCGTTGCACTCCCATCGCGTCGGTGAGCTGGATAGCCTGCATCCCAGGGATCAGAGAGCCCGACCCTCCGAAGCGCCCGTCGGCAAACAGCGACTGTACTGACTGTCCAGCGGTCTCTTATTGCTGGGAATCGGCGACCGCGAGACTCTAGTTCAAATACGCTACGTCGCCCCAGTGTTCGCGCGAACTCTTCGGCCGTCCTGGACTTTCCGCTTCCGGAGGGGCCGATTAGCAGCGCCCACGAGAAGCGGGTGCACTCCGAGGATCGGAGGTCGATGCCGGCTTTCGCCCAGGCCTGCATATCGGTCCAAGTGTCGGCTTGACCGTCATGCGCTGTGCTTGCAGGAGGGAACCAACGAAGCCGCTCAGTGCCAGCAGCGACACCTCGGCTAGGGGTAGATGAGATTTGCTCAAACAGTTCGTCATGAAAACGATCGAATACTCGCTCGTAGAGAAATGTCGACGCAGCGACTCGATATTTCCATGCAACGATGCAGACTGCAACGACAAAACCTCCGGCAACGATCCACTGCGCAATCTGAGGAGCATCTACTAGTGAGTTCAGCTTATCTGCGGTCTTTTCCGCCTTTTCTCCGCGCCCAGTTATCTTAAGAAGCAGTGACCACAAATTCTCTGGCAAGTACTCAAGTGAAGCAGCCGCAGACAGTGCAGCGATGAAAAAGCTCAGTAGCATCCACTGGCGCTTGATCGCGGAGATAAGTCTCCGTTTTCTCTCGGTGTATGCAACGTTCATGTCGATGTCCGTTCGCGTGCAATTGATGGGTGGCTTAGGCACGCACCTCGCCGCGCGTGCGGTAGACCTTAGGCTGGCACCACCAGTGAGCGGAAAGGCTCGGGCACCGGCCAGCCGTGCGAAGTCAGGAACCTCATCATCAACCCTACGACCTCGCGAACCGCCGGCCGCTGGCCGACACGCTCGCGCCACGCCATCAAGTGTGGCGTCGATGAGGTCAGCGGCGCGCCCTTGCGCTCGGCGAAAACCTGCGCCATGTAGAACGCGATGTCGGCAAACGAGTAGCTCCCGGCGAGATGCTCAGTGCGGACCAAGACGGCAACCAGCATTGCATGGTGACGTGCGCATGCATCACACGCGGCCCGCGCGGCTGGGCTATCTCTTTGGTCCTGGAAGCCGAAAAGGCGCACAACCTGCGGAAAAAAACCTCATCGGATTGATGCTCGAGCAGCCGCGTACGGGCCCGAGACGCCACGCCGGCGGACCACAGTGCGGGTTCGGGCTTCAAGTCCTCGATGTACTCGAAGATCTGGGTCGAGTCGAAGAGTTCGACCACGTCGTCGCCTTGGCGGTCGAGCAGCACGCGTACCTGCTGCTCGACCGGATTCACGCTCAACACCTCGGGGTGCTTCGGCTCGTAACGGTCGCGATCGTCGAACGGGACCATCACGAGGTCAAGCGGAACCGATTTTTCGAGCAGGGCGATCGGTGATTTCGCGCCGAACATGCTGAGCGGATCGGAAAAGGGCTTGAGCATGACGGCCGTTCCAACAGTTGTTCGCGAAATACTATATTCGCAACGCGCTTCCGCGGAGCGGCTCGACTATCGCTGCCAGGGGCCAACTGGGTCATCGGCAGCTCGTCAGTCGGGCGGCCGCGCGCTCAATGACCTCGAGGAACTTCGAGATGTCCGCCGGCTTCGCGAAATGAATGTCGCAACCAGCATCCTCGGTCGCGCTGCGGTCCGCTTCCGAGCTCCCCCAAGAGGCTCTTGCGCTTCTACGACCCATCGGACGTTGATCCAAAAAATACGGACGGAAGAGTCCTCCATAGAAGGTCTACTCTGCGACGCTCACAACCTTCGGATGTGCCGTGGCGCAAATCAACGCTCGGCGCCCTCATGCGCGAGACGGATCACACCACGTCCACCACCGTCGGCAGCATCCTCTCGTAGCGCTTCATCTTTTCAGGTTCGATGCCCAGCCACCGGGCGACCATCTCGGGCGCTGTGCCGCGCCGGAGCTGGCGCAACGCGAAGGTGTGCCGCAGCCGAAAGGACCCGCCTTCGCGCGAGTCCACGCCCGCTTCTTCCAGCACGCGACGCGCGCACTGGTATTGCGAGTCGCGCAGCCACGGCTTGCCGGTTCGGGTGGCAGGGAAGAGGAAGTCGCCTACCACGCGCGCCTGCTGGCGCACGGCCAGCCAATGCTGGAGCAGTTCCGCCGCCCAGGGCGCCACTGGTGCCTCGCGCTCTTGCGACGTCCCGTCCCCCGGCACATGAATCTTCCAGGGCCGGTCTCGGACCCGCCCCCCTGCTGAAATGGGCGAATCCAGTATCAGCAACCGAACATCCCCTGGCGTCAGTCCCGCGCCAAGTTGAAGTGCTACCGATGCCCGATTCCGGACTTCCTGCCAAGTCATGGCGGCCTGCGCATCGAGCCGACCGGGGCGCGGCCGCGCGGCCGACACATGGGCGATCAGTCGCCGCGCCTCCGCCACGGAAAGGTATTCGGGCAGGGGATCGGCGGAGGCCGCGTCCGCGTAGCGGATCTGCGGGTTCGCTGCGATCCAGTCCGCCGCCGCCGTGTTGGGCCGCGCATCCGTCCGTGCGGCATGGTGTCGCAGCACCCGGTCGACAAGGCGCATCAGGCGCAGGGCATAGCGCGGCGAGAGCGACAGATCGGAAGACTTGCGGCCGAAGCGCGCCGCCTGGAACGCCTGCAGATCCCTGAGGGCCAGGGACTCGAGGGTGGCCACGGGAGCCTGGCCCAGGCACCAGCCGGCAAAGGCGTCCCACATGTCCTGGTAGACCCCGATCGAGCCGTCCCGTCGAAGTGATCCGGAGCCGCGCTCATCAGCCAGCCAGGCCGCGAATGCTTGCTCGAACACCGGGGCATAGCCCGCAGGTGACGTCTCGTCGAACAGCGACAGGGATGAGGAGGACCGAGGAAACATGCAAGCATTAAATCAGCTAACGGGGACGGATTCGCGCTCAGGGTTACTGCTGCAGGGTAGGGCAAGTTTGGTGTCGAGATCCTAACGGGCTACCGTTAGCTTATATATTCCGCCAATTTCTATCGTTGAGGAAAAGCTGGGCGATCGGATCGAATTGCGTGCGGACGGTACAGGCTGTCGGACTTGCCTTTATCGGCCCGCTGCAGGGCCTGGCGACTCCACATAACGATGACGACCTACCTGCAGCACAACGTCGGAATGGGAATCGAGAGTGCAGATTCGAAAGTTGGCTTTTCAACTGGCAGAGCGGCGGGCACCGTCAAGACGTACGTCAAAGGCGCCCTTGCCAAGCTTCGTGCTTCGTCACGAACCGAGTCGGCCAACATCGCTGGCGGAAAAGGGAGGATAGTAGAGAAGCCGGAATTCCGCAGAAGGCATTCCGCCTGGTCCCGCGCCGCAATTAGCGGCGGAACTGCGGCTGTCGCTTTTCTGTGAATGCCGTCCGCGCCTCGAGGTGATCAGGGCTCCGCAATGCGACGCGCTGCATCTCGATCTCAATCCGCATCTGTTCCTCAAGACCGTTGCGCAACGAGCGCGCAATCAGCTTCTTGATCATTCCGGGGCTCTGGCTCGGTCCATCGACAAGCTTACGTGCCGTCATACGGACCGCTGTATGGAGTTCACTGTCCGGCACCGTCTTCCAGATGAGGCCCCAGGCCAAGGCATCGTCCGCAGAGAGCTTTTCGCCCAGCAGCATCAGTCCAGCCGCTCGTGCGCGCCCCAACGCCTGGGGAAGCAGCCAGCTCGACCCAAGGTCCGGCACCAGCCCGATATTGACGAAGGGCTGCAAGAAGTACGCGGACTGCGAGGCGATCACGATGTCGCAGGTGAGCGCAAGGCTCATGCTGGCGCCCACGCAAGGACCGTTGACCGCCGCGATCGTCGGAATCTCCAGCTCAGCCAGCAAGCGAAAGGGCGGCGCGAACCAGTCGCGCAGGAATTCGTCGGGGTCGTTCGGCTCCAGGCCGATGCGCGGCGCAGTGAGGTCCGCACCGCTGCCGAATGCGCGGCCTTCACCTGTCAGCACCAGGCATCGTGCCGGCGATGCGATCACCGCCTTTAGCGCCGAGCGCAGTTCGGCCAGCGATTGCTGGGTGAGGGCGTTCAGGGTCCGCGGGCGCGACATCGTCAGGGTGGCGAGCCCGTCTTCCATGTCCAGCCGCAGGGTTTCGTAGTGAGTCATGCGGGCTTCCGGCTAAGCGGCGGACTCGAGCAGATCCACAATCTCCTGTTCGCTCTTGAATTTGCGAGGATTGCTGTGAGTCCAGCGGTCCAGCAGCGCATTTCTAGCCACCAGTGCGAAATCGGGTCGCTGCACCCCGACCTTGTGCAGGCGATCGGGCATCTCCAATTCGTCGATGAGTTCGGCCACGAGGTCGGCCGTCTCACGCCGCGCATCGCCGAACGCTTCGCTCAGCAGCTTCTGCTTGGCCTCGGTCACGGGCTTGTTGAAGCGCAGTACTGCGGGCAGCGTGACGCAGGTGCAGTGGCCATGAGGCACGTGGAAGGTGCCTGCAAGGACGTGGCCGATGCCGTGGCTTGCGCCCATGGGCACGAGGGACCACATGCCCATTTGCGACAGCCACATGCCGGCCTGCGCGTCGGCGCGTGCTTCGACGTCCCGCGGGTCACGCTTCGCGCGCTTCAGCGCGGCGGGGAGAACGCGCAATGCTTGCAAGGCGGTGCCATCCACGAAGGGACTGCCAAAGGGCGAATAGAAGGACTCGACGGCATGGTCGACCGCGCGCATCCCGGTGGACAGCCAGAGGCCGAGAGGCGTGTGCATCGTGAGCGCCGGGTCGAAGACGACGGTGCGCGGAATCATCAGCGGATGACGGATGCTCTGCTTGAGCTTCTTGACCGGATCGTTGGAGCCACCGCTCTGGTGGAACTCGCCGCCCGACAGCGTCGTCGGCACCGCGATCTGGCGCACGGTCGGTCCGCGGAACACCGGCGCCTCGACCACGCCCGTGGTGGGATCGGTCTTGAGACGGAAGGGCTCGAACTGGTCCAGTTCCGTGATGCCGTGCTCGAGGCACAGCTGCACGTTCTTGCCTGCATCCGTGATGGAGCCGCCGCCGATGGTCACGATCAGGTCCGCATCCGCGGCGCGGGCCGCCGCGGATGCGCGCAACACCGCGTCGCGAGGGATATGCGCAGGGATGTCGTCATAGATCGCAGCGAAACGGCTGCCGAGCGCATCCTGCATCTTGCGGATCTCGTCGGTCTTGTTGTTGAGCGTGTTGCTCACCAACAGAAAGACGCGCTGTGCGCCGAGGCGCTCGACCTCTTCCATCACGACCTCGACAAAGGGGCGCCCGAAGAAGACGCGCTCCATCGGGGGAATGCTGAAGGAACCTTGACGCATGGGATTCTCCTGAAAGGTTGGACGGGCGCATTGCGCGCAGGGGTGGCGCCGTGAGCGGCGTTGATGCCGGGGCGGGGCCCGGCGGCGGAAATCAGCCCGACGGAACCTGCGCGGACCGACGCGGCATGGCATTCGCGATGGTCTTGAGCGCCGTGCGCTCCACCTTGCCGTTGGTCATGGTCGGAAGCTCCTCGAGGATGACGATCTGCGACGGCCTCTTGTACGGCGAGATGCGATCCTTGAGGAAGGCCAGCAGCAACGCGCTGTCGACCGTCTGGCCGGGCTTGGGTTGCACGAAGGCGATCACTTCCTCGTTTCGTTCGACCTCGCGACCGACCACGGCGGACTGCGCGACCGCCGGGTGCGCATTGAGTGCAGCCTCCACCTCGGCCGGATACACGTTGAAGCCCGAGCGGATGATGATGTCCTTGATACGGCCGACGAGAAAGACGTTGCCCTGCGCATCCTGGCGGGCGATGTCGCCGGTGCGCAGCCACGGCCCGGACAGCGCGGCCTGCGTGGCCGCAGGATCCCGAAAGTACCCGCGCATGACGCCGGGGCTGTTCGCCCACAGCTCGCCGGATTCGCCAGGCACGACGTCCCTGCCTTCGGCATCGACGATGCGGATCGCGACACCGGGGATTGGCGGGCCCACTGAGGCGTCCCGGCGATGCTCGCCGAAGCGCGAATGGCAAAGGGTCGGCGAACTCTCGGTGAGGCCGTAGCCGTTGTGCATCGGAAGCCCGAAGAGATCCTCGATCTCGGCCTTGAGCGTCGGGTCGAGCGGCGAGCCACCCGCGTAGATGTATCGCAGGCGCCCCCGCTGCATTGCGCGGCCGTGGCGCCTGAGATGGGTCAGCAGCGCCGTGTGCATGGCCTGCACGCCCTGAAACAGAGTCAGGCCCCGAGTCTCTATCGCGTCGACGAGCGCCTCGACCTCGAAGCGTGCGCTCAGCAGCACGGAGCCGCCTGCGACGAGCGTGCTGAGCAGCACGCTCGTCAGCCCCATCGTGTGCGACATGGGCAGCACGCCGTAGCTGCGGTCCGCGGCCGACATCTTCCTGTACGCGGCGAGGGTGGTCGCCACGAAGAGCAGTCCGCCGTGCGTCAGCATCACACCCTTGGGCTTGCCGGTCGAACCGGAGGTGTAGGTGAGCGTTGCGACATCCTCGGGCAGCGGCTCGCCACTCCGGGCAGTCACGAGCGCCCGCACCTGGCCTGCCAAGCCGCAGTCCAGCGGCATCGCGCGGCGTCGCAGTGCGTGCATGGTGCCTTCCCTGAAGCCGGCGTCGATGTAGATCTCAGTCCGTGGCTGCGCATGCGCGACAACGGCGTCGATCTCCTGCGCCGACAGGCGTGCGTTGACCAGCACGGACGACGCCCCGAGGCTGCTGGCCGCGAAGGCGAAAGCCACCAGGGCCGCGCTGTTCTCGGCCACGAGCAACACGCGCTGCCCAGGCTCGACGCCGAGTCCTGCGAGCGCGGCCTTCGCGTCGTCGATAGCACGCTGCAACTGCGCATAGCTGAGGGACCGGCCGCCCTCCAGCACCGCGACCGCATCGGGCGTCTGCGCGGCCCACCAGGCGGGCACGTCGTGGATGCGCAGGAATGCGGGTTTCGTCATGATCGTCGCCTTGTCGCGCAGGGTACGTGCCTCTTAGAGGGCCGAAGTCGCGGCCTCGACATTGCGAACCATATTGACGAGACGTGGTCCCCACTTCTCGCGCAGGTCGCGTTCGGGCAGCTGGAAGGCGGGACCACAGCAATTGAAGCCGATCACCACCGTTCCGTCGGCCGGACGGAAGGGAACGCCGACCGCGTTCACGTCGCTTTGCCATTCGCCGGCCGATATGCAGAAGCCGAACTCGGCATAGGTCTTCAGGCCGGCGTCCAGGGACGCCTTGATCTGCTTGAAGTCCGCGCCCGCACGTTGCGACAGCTCCGCCAGGAGCTGTTCGCGTTCCCGGCCGCTCAGACCGCAGTAGTAGGCGCGGCCCATGGCAGAAGTCGCCAGCGGAACGCGCGAACCGATGTTGAGCCTGAAGTTCTGATTGGCTGCGCTGGCCGCGTTCTCGATGTAGAGCATGGTGTGGCGGTCTCGCGAGCCGATACCCACCGATGCCGAGCAACTGTCGGCGAGCTCGCGCATGAAGGGCCGCGCCACCTGCCGCACGCGTATCGCGCCCAGTGCCGAGAAGCCGAGCGAGATGACGCGCGCGCCCAGATAGAACTGGCCGTTGTGCTCCGAGTACTCGAGATAGCCGTTGGCCGCCAGCGTGTAGGCCAACCGAGACACCGTCGCCTTGGGAAGGCCGCTGCGCTCCACCAGCTGATGCAGGCTCAGGAAGCGCTCGGATGACCGGAACGCGTCGAGCAACTGAAGCCCGCGCGCGAGCGCCGAGACCTGGTCCCTGTCCGCCTCTTCGCCCTGCGGGGTGGGCGGCGGTAACTTGGAAGTTTTCAGATTCATTTGTATTTTGGAACGTTAGATCCATTATTAAGCCAATTCTGCTCGATTGCAAGCATCGCGTAAAGCTCATACTCTGGCCAGGGTTGCATGCGGGTTCCATTGACAACTTCGCAGTGCCGATGAAACAATGACAAAATGGAACCTATGTTCCATTAACTTCAACCTTAAAAGCCAAGATGCAAGCCCAGTTCAGGACCGCGATTACAGACTTGTTCGGCACGCGCCTTCCTATCGTGGCTGGCGGACTTCAATGGTTGGCCAATGCCGAGTACGTGGCCGCAGCCGCCAGGGCGGGCGTCATGGGCTTCATCACCGCATCGAGCCATGCAACGACGGCGGGGCTGCGCGACGAGATCGCGCGCTGCCAGGATTTGGCGGGCGATCTGCCCTTCGGGGTGAACGTCTCGATGCTGCCCGCGGGCTCGCCCGGCGACCGTGTGCAGGAACCTTCGAGCAGATCGTGCGCTGCGGTGTTCGCTTCGTCGAGACATCGGGGCGCAATCCCGAGCCGTACCTGCCGCTCCTGCACGAAGCGGGCATCAAGGTACTTCACAAAGCGCCTTCGGTGCGCCATGCGCTCACGGCGCAGAGGATCGGCGTGGATGCCGTCGCGGTGGTGGGCGCCGAGTGCGGCGGACATCCCGGCGTCGACCTGGTCGGCACCATCGTCCAGGGCGCGCTCGCCGGCAAGGAGCTCGACATTCCCGTACTGCTCGGCGGCGGCATCGGCACGGGCGCACAGGTGATGGCCGCGCTCGCGCTCGGCGTCGATGGCGTGACCATCGGCACGCGCTTCCTCGTTGCCGAGGAAATCTGGGCTCATCGCCTGTACAAGGAAGCGCTGGTGCGTTCGCGTGAGACGGACACCGCATTGATCCTGCAAAGCGTGCGCAACACGGTGCGCGCGCTGCGCAACGACACCACCGATCTGGTGGCCGAACTGGAGCGCTCTCACAGCGGCGATTTCGAGGTCTTGCGCCCCCATGTCTCGGGCCAGCTCGGCCGCAGGGTGTACGAGACCGGCGACAGCCGCACCGGTGCCTTGTCGCTGGGCCAGGCCGTGGCTTTCGCGGACCGGATCGAGCCGCTCGCCGCCATCGTCCGCCGCATCGAAGCGGAGATGCGGGAGACGCTCTCGTCGCTCTCGCGCTTCGGACTTTGTTCCCCCTCACTCGCACCCTGACAACCTGGAGAGACAAGCCCATGAGATTCCAACGCCTGATCCTTGCAGCCGCACTCGCGGCCGGCGCCGTCGCAGTGGCCATTGGCGTGCCTTCCCCCGCCATGGCACAGGGCTATCCCGGCAAGCCTGTCAAGCTGGTGGTGCCCTTCCCGCCGGGCGGCATCACCGACGTGATTGCGCGCAGCCTCTCCAACCATGCGCAGCAGGCCATGGGGCAGCCCATGGTCGTGGACAACAGGCCCGGCGGTGGCGGCGTGATCGCGACCGACCTGGTCGCCAAGGCGCCCGCGGATGGCCACACCGTCTTGCTGGCGGCCATCGGCCAGGCCGCGGTCAACAAGCATCTGTTCAAGAAGCTGCCTTATGACCCGAAATCGGATCTCGCACCCGTGTCGCTGATCGCCCAGGGTCCCAACGTGCTCGTGGTGAACGCGTCCAGCCCGTACCGGACCGTCGCCGACCTGCTCGCCGCGGCGAAGAAGTCACCACAGGACCTGAGCTTCGGCACCTACGGCAACGGCTCGTCGCCGCATCTGCAGGCGGCGCTGCTGATGCAGCGCACCGGTGCCTCGTTCACGCACGTCCCCTACAAGGGCTCCGCCCCGGCGATGAACGATCTGCTGGGAGGGCAGACGACCTTCATGTTCGACAGTCTGATCACTTCGCTGCAACACATCCGGGCCGGGAAGCTGCGCGCCCTGGCGGTCACCTCGTCCAAGCGCAGCGCACTGTTGCCCGACGTCCCGACCTTCGCCGAGGCCGGCATTCCCGACTTCAGTTTCACGGCTTGGTACGGCATCCACGTGCCAGGCAAGACGCCGCCTATGGTGGTCGAGCGTCTGCGCAGAGAGATCGACGAGTTCGCACACAGCCCGGCAATCGCGCGCCAGTTCGCCGATCAGGGGCTCGAACTCGTCTCGAGTTCGCCCGCCGACTATGCGCGATTCCTCGCTTCGGAGGACAAGACCTGGGGCGCCGTGATCCAGCAGGCCGGCATCACCATCGATTGACGCCATGCACACTAGTCACATCGGGGCTGCAGCCGGCCGGGAGGCCATCCAGGCACTGTGCAACGCAGTGTTGGACGATTTCATGGCGGCACTGAATGCGCACGACGCGGCAGGAATGGATGCCTGCCTGCACTTTCCGCACACACGCTTCGCAGGCCGGTCCATCAAGGTCTACCAGGCCCCGGGCGACAACCCGATGGACCTCTTTGAGCGCCTTCAGGCCGAGGACGGATGGTGCTACAGCCGCTGGGAATCACGCGAAGTCGTCCAGCACAACACCGACAAGGCGCACGTGGTACTCGCCTATACACGCTTTCGGGCCGATCACAGCGTCATCGGCGTGTACGAGTCGCTCTACATCATGACGCGGGTGGACGGGCGCTGGGGAATCCAGACGAGATCGAGCTTCGGCCCCTGAAGCCGTGAGCAGATCGGGCGCATGCGTTGGCCGCGGGCGCTGCACTTGCTCAGGCGCCATATCACGGCTCGTGATGGCGTCGTGGACAAATCTGAGGGTGCTCGACGACTGGACTGCCGAGGCCCTGCGGCTGCCGCCAGCCCGGTGCGAGGACCGCACACACTGGCGCCGTGTGCATCCGCTTGAACTGGACGGGGGTGCCCCGACTGCCGCCTAGACTTCGGGTTGCAGCGCCAGTGTGAGCATCGTGTAGATCGCAGCCCCGGGCATCAGCGACCGCCTGAATCCGAGGCGGCGGGCCAGGCCCAGCATCGCCAGGTTCTCGGAAAAGGTCGTTCCGAACACGCGCCGCACTCCGGACTCCCTCGCGAGCTCGATCAAGGAGGTGAGCAGGTGGCGACCGACGCCCGTGCCCTGCCATGCATCTGCGATCGCGATCGCGAATTCGGCCTCGTCATCGCCGGCTTCCATGACGTAGCGCGCCACGCCGATCTGCCGTTCGGCGCCGTCGTGGGTGACAGTCGCTATCAGCGCGCCTTCTCGCGCCCGGTCGATGCGGGTCCAACGCTGGAGTTCGGCCGTCGACGGCTTCCTCGGATTCATCAGCCGCTGGTAGCCGGTCTGCCGCGAAAGGCCATCTACGAATTCGCGCTCAAGCTCGAAATCGCCCGGCTCGATCGGACGCACGAGCACCGGCGTGCCGTCCCTGGCTTCCCAGGTGTGGGCGTCAGCATCGAGCGGGATCGTGCCGGCAAGGGGCCAATGTGCGACTTCCGTCGTCGTCGTCGTCGTGTCCATGATTGATTTCCTACAGAGGAGAAGCTCAGGCGATTCGGATGTCGGGGGTGGCGAACTCGCGGCCGACCATCGCGCGGGCGAACAGGTAGTTGTTGCGTCCCCGCTCTGAAAGCGCAATCAGGTCGACCTGACCGCCGGCATCGCAGGGAAACGCCAGTCCGCGTCCCTCGTTGAAGAGGGAGCGGAACCGGATCTGGAAGCGCACGCCGTGCCCAGCATGGGACTGGTGGGACATCACGATGACCTCCGACGTTGGTTGCTTGGTTGCGTTCAAGTCTAGGAGCCCGGCACGGCGTCGAAAAGGCGGTTGGCGTCAATTCGGTTTTTCATGCAGGGAAACAATGGCCGTCGTCGGCACGCACGCCCGATGCCGACCCATCGCCCTGGCCTGCGCCACTAGAGCGAGCAGCTTCCATGACGGATCGATGCACGGTGGTAACCACCCCACGGATATCGTCGACCAACTCGACACAGAAAGCCACGGTGGCACCGCTGGCCAGCAATGCATCGAGCAGGTCGTCCGCGACTGGCGTGTCCTCCAGCGTGACCGCCGCAGCGGCTTCACGAGGCGTCCGAACTGCTGTACTGGCAAGGGCCCGCTCACGCGCACGAGTTGGAGCTGGCGCACCGCAGCTGTGTCGCACCGGCCAGGGAGCAGCCAGACCGAGCGTCCATTCTGGCGGTTCTGGTAGCGCCGACGGTTTTCGTGACCCTAGTGGTCCGAGCGGACATGCAAGACGTCACGCGTTCGCGGGATTGTCGTCCAGGCTGAGGAGGCCCACAGTGCAGATCGGCCCGAAGATGCCGCCTGCACGACCGATTCTCAATGACTACCCGCACCGCCCCCGCATTCCCGCCTGGTCATCCCAAGCTGAGCTTTCGCCGCCCGGAGGGCGTCCGGCGGCAGTTCAAGCGGGGAGACCTGGCGCTGCTTGTCTGCTCGCCTTGTCCGACCGGCGTGAGCTCCATCGTGGTTATCTGTCGCTCAGACAGTCAGTTTCCAGCCGCGACACTGCCGGTCCGCGATCGGCTCGGCGCGTACGCCGACGCGCCAGCGAAGAGCCTATGCCTGCTTGCTGGAGTCGACACACAGGAATTCGGGCCAGGATTTCAAGATCTGTTGAAGTTCATCGACGACGCAACAGCCGCCGAGGAGTGACTGGCGGAGTCGCGGACGCCTGCAGCGATGCGAAACCGCGAGATCCGCGAGGGAACCAACAAGTAGATTCCGGATGCCACGAAGACGCCAGAAGCGATGAAGGCTTGCTGTCGATTTGTGAGCCAACAGCGCACACCTTTTTGCGATCAAAGCACGAGCACACCGATTAGCAGCCAGGCGCTCACAGACATTTAGTCCTTATCGACCGCGGGCTTACCGGTTTCCGCCCAGCAGTGCGTTCGCCCACGAAGCCATCTAAGCAAAAGCCGATCCCGACGATGTACAAGGTCCAAGCGCGATGCGCGCGCGGCTAGCCATTCGCAGGTCACCGGCTGGTCGCCGCCGTTCACATAATCGGAAAAACGGCCTCGGGGGCCTGGTTGCCGCGTTGGAAACTGGAGGCATGAACACTTCACGCTTCGACCCATCCTTCTTTCCTGGGATCTTCCCAGTGGAGCTTCTCCCGCTGGCAGCTCAGCTGGAACTCGCGATCTATACCTCGGACCCCTCCGACCTCTACGCCCCGCCGATGGGAGGCTGGTACTTCGTCGGACCGGCGGGCCTCTCGCACCGTGAGCTCAAGGTGAAAGCCTCCTGGCACGCCACCATCCCCGAAGCGATCAAGGAACGTGCCTTGATCCTGGCGCGATTCTTAAAGTCCCAGGCTTCCTGAGCGTCGTGGCTGTAGGCGGGCCGGCTATCGAAGCCTCCGAAGGGAGCTGCGACAACTGGATGCACGCGCTTCGGCAGGGGACTGAGCGGCTGATGCAGATCGCCAAAGAATCTCCAGTGAAGGGGCCGCGCCATCGATGATGGATGAGGACGCCGATCCAGTAGGTTAGCCAGACATTGGGGTGCTATCCCGGCGGTGGGGTGAGGTCAGGAAACCAACTCCAGCCGCGCCAACATCAGCACCACTCGTGCAACGTGGCCAGCGCCACGAGGGTGACCGTCAGCAGCCCCACCCAAAAAGCACTGCCTGAAGTCTTGAATGGTGACCTCTTCCAGTAACGTTCTCGGGCCTTGCGGAACCTGCTGCTCTTTTCGTCCTTCTCCGGTAACCCTCCGGCTTCAGGCGACGAACCCTGACCAAGACCCGCCCCTTTCTCGCCAGGCGGAGGCGGTTCAGGGTCGCGCCGGAGCGTCCTTTCCCAGCCGAGCTTGGGAAGCGCAAAAACACGCTCAACCCTCACGAGGTACTCCGCGATTTCGTCGATTCGACCTGACACGGCTAATGATCGAAATCCGCCCATGAGGACAATGAGTACAGGAAGGAGGAGCGCCTTCCAATCCACAGGCACACCGCCGCCGGGACCTTCCGGATTCGCTCTGAGAAACCACCACGCATAGAAGGCGGCGATACCGCCAACCGCGTAGATCTCGAGCTTTCTCGAATGCTCGACCAGATCGGCGATTTCCTTCTTGAGCGTCTCGTATTCCTTGAAATGGAACTCCTTTTGGGTCGGAGAGGGATCGGGGCCCCTTTCTGAAGGGGTGAGGGTTTCGGGTTCCATGCTGCTTTCCTTCCGTTCAGTCTGATTTGGCCACGGCGCCAGAGGCCTACCGCGAAAGTCCGCCGGTCCGCGCTCCAATGCCTAATGGCGTTCCGCTGATGGCCGAGCTCGTCGTGAATGCGGCCCGCGTTGTAGTGCGCAAAAGCCTAGCATCCTCCACCGAATCGAATTCCTAAAGCTACTGCTGCGCGCCGACCCATCGTGTTCGGCCTGTTCAACTCAAACGTCGCTGGGGACGCGATTGCGCGTGACGTGCCCGCGAACCTTCCAGTTTCTGCAAATGTTGACCTGGCCAGGTCTCTGCATCACGGCCGCTGCGCTTCTGCAATAGGCCATCGAGCGCTCGCTTTCAGCGCACCTCGCGGCCCCAAACTTCAAGAACTCCGCTTCGTACGCCGCTTTCGCCGCGTCGATCTTTGCTTGCTCAATACGCTCTTGCCATCTGAGGTCGCCATTGTCCGCTGCCGCCACTACCACTGCGAAAGCCGCTAGCTTCCACCAGCGCTCGACGAAGGCGCCGACCGCTTCAGCAACCGAAGAAACGGCGCCTACTGCGCCGGTCACCGAACCCCTGAGCCGTCCTCGATTGCGCCAACCGCGTCCTCCTTCAGTTCCGATGCGCAAGGTCCTTTTCGAGGGCAATGCGTTCGCGCTGCAGCTGGATCTGCTTGAGTTCGCGGTCAATATCGTCCATGAATCCGCTTTCGTAGTGATAGCTCTAAGGTTCCCGTCCCGCGATCGGGGCCGCGTGGATCATCACACAGCCGGAGGCCACGCCGCGCTCGGGTTGATCTGTTGTACGTCCTGTCGCGCCGGAGATGCCGTGGACCTATGCCCAGCCGGTCATCTCGTCAATCCACGTTCTCCACGGTCCCGCGGCTGGTGACGACGCCGACAATTTGCGCTCCTACGGACGGAGGGGACCTATGCTGATCTTCACGAATCGGGACATGAATAGCGGCACGACCGAATCGGCTTTCGAGACCAGCTTCAAACAAGGCTCCGAGCGTCTCGCCCTCGCGACTGTGAGTCGATCCGGCAAGCGATGGTCGGTCTCGGCCGCTGACACCGACGTCGATGACGCCGATTCAAAGAAGGCGCTCATGCCGCTCTTCAAAGGCGAGCGCCCAGTCTTGGTCTATGTCCACGGCAACAACAACGCCCCGGCGAAATGTTTCGAGCGATGCGCGAAGCTGGAGGCGCTCTATGAGGTCGAGGTCATCGGCTTCTCTTGGCCCTCGGAGGGTTACCTTCCAGATGGGAAGCCAGTGCCGGACGTCGACCCGAAGGAGATGGACGGCGACGAAGACGAACTCAGCGCGGTCAAAGGGGCGAATCGCAAGGAATCTAAGATCCAGTCGAAGATCTACCGCTATCACCAAGCGGGCCTCAACGGCAAGCATTCAGCCGATGCCCTCGCGCGGTTCTTCCGGATGATCGGGGCGGCGCGCCTGGACGCGAACAAGCAGCCGTACTCCGTGGCCGCACACAGCCTAGGCGCGCAGTTTCTGCAGTACACAATGGACATTCCGGCGGCGGCCGAATCACTCGCCACAGCGCAGAATGTGGCCCTCCTGGCGCCCTGTGTTCGCGCGATCGGTCATCGGGAATGGCTCGCAAAGATCCGACCCAACAACCAACTCTTCGTGACGTTCAACGACGGCGACGCGGTCCTGGCTGGAGCGAGCATCGCCGACAACGGTCTGACGGGCGACACGCAGTTAAAGCTCGGGACAGACCCGACAGCTGATCGTTTCAAGGTGCCATACATGCGCTACATCAGCTGCTCGAATGCGAAAGTGGGTGGCGGTGGCCATGGCTACTTTGTCCAAGACAAGATGCCCAAGAGGATGCTGAGCGTGTTCGGTCGAATCTTTCGTTCAAAGCGCGATCTGGAGGCCGGAGAGATCGACCGGAAGATTTACGGAATCAAGGGCGACGAAGACGGTCTGACCTGCTACTTCAACGCTCCGGATCAATGAGCGCGCACAAGCATCACGCCACGCAACTAGCCATCGGACAAGCCACGAACGTGTGTGTGCCCAGTGCCTCCCGGTATGTCTCGACTGGTGTGGTGCTCAAGCGCGGCGCGAAGTACGTGATCACCGCGGATAAGAGCCACTGGCAGGACTGGAAGCTCGACTCTGATGCCGATGGCCGCGACAAGCCCACCTTCGCGCAGTCGGCGGTGCAATGGGCCTTGCGCTGCAAGTCAGGGAGGTGGTTCCAGCTGATCGGTGCCGTGGGACGCAGCAACGAACATTTCTTCCCGGTCGGAAAGCACCTTCAGTGGACCTACGAAGGGCAGGGCAGCAGTCGCGATGAAGTGCTGCACCTCTTCGCCAACGATGCCTGGTTTGCGTACTGGAACAACCACGGCGAGATCAACGTCACCATTACGCGCGTCGCGTAGGCGGTGTCGAAAACAAGGATGATGGAAGTTTCGACAGAAGATTTGGTCGCAAGCTCCCTAAAGTCCGCATCGTCGAATCGCTTGATCGGGTACTGCCACCGCCGTTGCGTCGACCGGGGTTATCACGCACGCACCCAATCCTGCGTCGTGCTACCGTGTTGATTCGAAAGGACATACTGTGACGTGCTGTCTGCCGGCATCTCCCGTCGGTCGTCTTAACGCACGCCGCGCGACTGCCGACGTCCGCCTATGCTGTCTACCCACCTGCGACGACCCCGAACTGGGACATTGCACCACCCCAAGTTGGGGAAGCATCCGCTGCGTACCGCCGACGGGTGCCCTCTTTGAACGCCCCCAGCGACCACAAGTCGGAAGCTGCGGCCGGCACGCGGGCCGCGCTGAAGGCTCGGGTGGAATCGGTCAACGGAGATACGTGCCACCTGCATTTGGCAGATGGACGCAAAGGCAGGCTGCGGCAAGCCGACAGCGCTGCGTGGCGCCAACCCGAATTGCTCGAGCAGTTGCCCGAATACCAAAAGGGCAAGGAGCTGACGGTGCTTCCGGGCCACGCACGTCACGGATCCGGCGATCAGGTGGTCTTCGTCAATGAACGTTGGGGCCTCAACGATCCATGGCCTACCCTGAACGAGAGCCTCCAGGAGGGGGATCGCGTCACCGGGCGGGTGACGCGCGAGATTGCCGTCCGGAACCAGGCGATTGGCTACCTCGTGCAACTCGACCCGGATCAGGCCGTATGTGCCGTGGATGGCGTACCGCTTCAATGGCAGGGCAATGGCCGGGACGGGCTGCCGGTGCTGCAACCGGACATCGAAGTGCTGGTGCGCGTGGAGGAATTGCCCCATTCCGACGGAAGCACGGACTCACCCGGAAGCACCAAGTCGCGGCTGCACTTCGATCTGCAGGCAGGCGACCCGGTCTGCCTGCTGATGCAGGATGTTTCGCTGCGCCCTCCTCTGGCGCCCACGGCCAGCCTGCTCGACCTATTGCGCGCCGAAGATGCGCAATCGGCGCGCCGCGCCGGCCTGGGGGCCTCAAGGGCGGCAGCGCCGCGCAGCGCCGACGGCCAGCGCCTGCCGGCGACACCGAAGGCCGAGGTCCAGCGACTGGCCACGGCCGAGCGCCTACGGGGCCGGCGCATCGTGGTCTGCGACGACAACGCAGAACTGCGCGAAGCCATTCGCGAAGTCCTTGACTTCTATGGCGTCGACGTCAAGGTCGTCGTGCCGACGCCTCCGGCGCAGGTCTGGCCGCAAGGGCAGTTGGCCTCGGCCCTGCTGGCCGAAATGGAAACCGGTCCCGACCTGCTGTTGGTCGATGACAGCCTGCCCGTGCAGCACGATGGCGAGCGCGCCTTGAGCGCCGCCCTGAAAGCCTGGCAGGAGAAGCATGCCGGCCATACGCCGCCGCGTGCAGTGCTGATGTCGGCGTTCACCGGACACACCTTGACGTCGCCCGATGTTCTCAAGGCCCTGGGCGTCGCGGGCACGCTCAGGCGCCCTGTGAGCGTCGATGCGCTCGCCGACGTGCTCGATCCGGATGGCCCCGTCCGTTGGGAATGGACGGCGCCCGGTCCCTCGGCCGCGATTCCGCTGCCAATGCGTTTCGGCAACCAGGGACTCGAGCGCGAGATGGCTGAAGCCTGCGAACAATTCCAGCAGGACTACGCGATGCTGCTTTCAGTCGAGGCTGATGCGCGCCTGCGTCTGACGGTCCACTCCGGCTTGTTGCCTTTTGCCCATGCCGACCTTGACTTGATTGGCCGTGACACAGAACTGCGGCATCTGATTTCCGGGAAGCTGACGGAACTGGAACTCGGTCGCGACAAGGATGCCGCCAGCCTCGTCCGGCCTTCGGACAACGACCGCGCGCTTTGGCTCGCCTTGCGCCTCGGCAGCAGAGCGGCCACCGCGAGGCCCGATTTCCTCCTGGGGGTGGGCAATGGCGGCGCACGTCCGGTCGGCGACGGCTTCCGCTGGTTCGCCAGGGCCTTGCAGGCGCAGTTGCAAAGCCTGCAATGGCAGCAAGCGTTCGAACACCACGCGGTGGCGTTAGCGGCCGGCTGGATGGCGCAGGGACACGGCCACGAATCGGGCGCTCAGGTGGAAGTGATGGTGCAGTACCTGGGTCTGCTCGAGGAAATGGCGCGACGCGGGCGCGCGGCCGGCAACGTCATGCCCGTGGCTCCTGTGGAAACGACATTGGCGGGACTGCGTCGGCAGGTCAACAACGCCAAGGCGCTCTCGGCGCGGTTGCTGCGCGGGCAACGCCAACGCAACGCCCCCCTGCAACTGGCCGATTGGGCCCGGAGCCTGAAGCCAGCGCTGGAGCGCCAATGCAACGAGGTGGAAGTCCGTCTCGAATTCCCCGAACCCATGGACCTGCGCCTCGCCGTGCCCGAACTGGTGCTGACTTCGGCTGTCACCAATCTCGTCCTCAACGCGGCCAAGCACCACTACCGCGAAAAGAACCGGTGGGTTGCCGTGGAATTCGATCTGCTGACCCAACCGGACCGGCTGCGCTGCGTGGTACGGGACAACGGACCGGGGCTCAGCCAGCAGGCGGTGGTGAATCTCTTCCGGCCCGGCATTTCACAGGCTTTGCAAGCCGATCAACGCCATGGCATCGGCCTGTGGCTGTCGCGGGCCCTAGTGGAGTCGGAAGGCGGCACGCTGGCACTGACGGAGAACTGGCGCGGCGCAGGCGCCGCGTTCGCCATCACGTTGCCCATCACCGCAGGTTAAACCATCCGTTGCGGTCCCATGAACTCCAACATCGCACCGTTGCCGCCACCGCTCCTGGTGATCATCGCGTCGGACCCGGACTCCGCCGAGCCGTTGGTCCTACACGGCGACCTTCACGAAAGCTGGCGCAGCAAGGTGCTGCAGACGAGCAAAGAACTGCAGCAGTTGAAAGAGCAGCCCGTGCTAGTTGCATGGCATCCGAACTGGTCGGCCGCATCCCTGCGGCCCGACGATGTCGCCAGGATCCTAGAGAGCCGCCGCTGGAGCAGCCGGACCGTCCTGCTCAGCGGCAGAGACGATCCCCAGGGTGTCGAACGTCTGGAGACGCTTCGGGAGAACCACCAGTTCATGGCCGTGGTGCCGCACGCTTTCGAACTGGAACGCTTGAAGGGCTGGATCGCTTCGGCACCGACTGCCACGTTGGAGGAGCCAAGCCCGCCCCCTGCTTCCTGGGGGGACTTTGCGAACCAGCTGTGCGCCTCGGTGGTGGTCCTGAGCTTTCCACCGCAGAGCTTCCCTCTCGTTGAACTGGTGAACAATGCGGCAAATGCCATGCATGGCAGCGCCCTCACTTCCGATGACCATCGCCGGCTCGCGCTGCTGAAACACAAGCTTGACCGGACCGATGCGCATCACCGTGCGCAGATTCTCGACTGGCAGGCGGGCACGGACGACCAGCCCGGCCACTGGGTCGAATGCCGCTTGCATCGCCTGGGCACGACCGGACGGTACTGGTACACGCGCGATCCGCGCCACGACGGCGCGGGCGAAGAGGAGTTCGCTCAATGGGACAGCGCCACCACGCTAGCTAGACGCTTCGAAATGCTCGCGGACTACCTGGCGGATCGCTGGGGCTTCACTCGCGTGCGCCTCTACAGCGTGGAAGACTTGCCGCAAGGGTGGGGACGCCTGGAGTCGTCGGACGACTCCCGCCTGCCCCATGCATGGCAGATGGACGACCGGCGCAAACCGGGGCAAGTCGTCGAGTGGGTCATGACGCCGCTCAAGCAATCCGGCTACGGGTTCGAGAAGGAAGCCCACGTTGCACCGCTGGATGGCGAAAGTCACTGGCTGCGCCACTCGTTCCGCTGGTCCGCCTACAAGAGCAACGGGGGAGCCCACCGTACGGGCGGACCCAAGACACCGCATGACGCCGACATCCCCCAGCCGGCGCTCGAGCACACCGACACCGAACTGTGCTGGGCCAACGACGTGGTCGCATGGGGCGAGGCCCGCGCCCGAGTTTATGGCTGGCTGGCTCGTCGCAGGAACGGCAGTGTTCAGCCACCGATCATCGGACAGGTGGTGGTGGACCGGCGGACGGATCACATCGCCGGGACCAAGTCGGCATTGACCGGCCATCCGGTGGAGGCCACCTTCACGAGGCGCGTCGATGCGGCGGCGCAGGGACATGCGAGCCAGGATCTCGACAAGTCCGCGATGCAGGCGTTCGGTTGCGGCCCCTGGCCTCAGTTGCAGGCGCGTCTTGCATCCTGGCTGGACGACGACCACCGCGAGCGTACCCGCGCCTGGCACGAACAGATCTCGCGCTCCATTCTGACCAGCATCACGTCACGTAGCGACGGCGATGGCTTCACCTTTCTTTCCGACCTGGCCCTCCGGCTGCTTGAGCAATGGAAACAGTTGTTCCTCCGCGACCAGGGTACGGGCGCCGGACCGACTATCAAGACCTGGCTCTTCGCGACGGCACATGGCAAGGACAACATCGACGTGCCCGCAGGCGCGGGCGAACAGTGGGAGGCTCGCTACCGTGTGGGCGATCCGGGAAGTTGGCCGCGGCGGCCGGAATTGCAGCGGCTAATGGGTGACGACGGTGCGCTCGACTGGGACTTCTGGTCGATCCCCGACTACCAGTCGGTACTGCAGCGCGAATTGCCCGACTTGGAGAAGCGCGACCGCATCGTCGGCAAGAAGGCGAACGAGATCGGCAGCTGGCTCGCCATCCGGATGCCGGCGGTAGAGGGTTTCCAGCGCACCGTGATGGTCCTGCACTTCCTGGAGAAGGATGCGCCCACGGCTTCGGTGATCGAGTTGGCGATCACGGCAGGCAAGCGGCTGTTCGCCCCCTTGATGCTGGCGTTCAGCGAACGTCGCGAGTTCAGCCACTGGGGCGCTGCGGTTATGCATGAAATGAAAACCGAGATCCCGATGCTGGTGACGGACCTGGAAACCGCGCAGACCCAAGCTGACCCGGATTCAATAATGTCAACCCGGCTGGGGGTCATCCGGGAACAGGCCAGATCCATCGAGGGCCTGGCGCTCGACTACTTGGCCACGCTCGACCCCACGGCCGCCCTGGTCGACCAACAAGCGCTCGAAAGGCTGGACGCGCTCAAAATCGACGAGGAATTGGAGAAGCTGCTGCAGCGATGGGAGCAGATGTATCCGCACCTCCACGTTGTGCGGAAAGAATTGTCGACACGAACCGTGCCCTTGCATGCCTACCGTGTCTGGCGACGCGTCCTACGTGTCTTGCTGCACAACGCGTTCCGTCACGGGCGAGGCACGGTCGAGGTCGAGGCTGTGACCACGGCGTCCCATCTGATCGTGACACTTCGCAACGGTGCCACGCCCGTTTCGCTGCAACAGCTGCGGGAGGTCATCGAGGGATCCGGCGGCCAGCGTAAGACGCCCACGGCGTACGTGCGACGTCGAATCGGCCTGCACACGGCGTACCGTCTTTGCAAGTCAGTAGGCGCACAGGTCAGGATCACCTGCAGCCCGGAGAATGCGGAACCAGGCTTGGTCGTGCAGCGGCTTCGTTGGCCCAAGGAGCCGCCGACCGCGAGTCAACCGGAAACTGGAAACTGACAGCAATTACTGAGAACTAAACGCTTAGCCGGAGGCACTGCCCATGCGCATCCTGATCCTGGACGACAACCCGAAATACATCGGCGGCCTGTGGGTGCCGGTGTTGAAAGCCAAGCAGTACGAGGTCGAGGTGCACGTCGATATGGCGCAAACGTACCGAAGCATCCAGTCGGCCTCGCGCAGACCAGCTTACGACATCGTGTTGATGGACGTCGTGTTCGACGAGCCTGCGCCGCCCGAGCTGCGCGACTATGCCGATGTCGTCTTGAAGAGCCAAATCTCGAAGAACCATCGCGAATTTACCTCGCAGGCGCTCGGCTTATGGTTGTGGCATGAGCGCAAGACACTCCGGCAACGCTATGCTTATTTCTCGAGTCGAACGATGGAACACCTGCCCGATCTGCAGGTTGGATCCGACGCGCCGGAGTTTTCCGGTGCGGATGCTGGCGAACGGCGGCAATTGGTCTGCAGGCGCGGCGACGAGGGTGAAGTCTCGTCCCATGTCGACCGGTTGATTCAGATCTGGGTCCAGAAAGGTTGGGCGGCATGAACGGCGTGCGCACGAGCTTGCCGCGCTGGCTATTGCCGATGACGTTCCTCCTGGCCTGCGGCCTGCTGTATGGGCTGGTGCAGCCTTCGGCGGAGCATCTGGTTAGGCTGCGCGAAGCCGTCTCACGCTTGGGAATGGTGTTGACCGGCTTGTGCATCCTGCTGAGCTGGATGTTCGGCAGTCCGTGGTTCAGCCCCCGGGGAGAGCGGCCGACGCCGGATTGGCCCTGGTTCTGCCGTCACGTGGTGCTGTGGTTTGGCGTGTGGACTACCGGATTGGGCATCGCGTTCACCTGGCCCGATCTGGTGGCGCCGCCAGATCGGACGACCTCTGCGCTTGCTGCCGAAACTCTCGCAACCCTCTCAGCGACTCCTTCCAGGAACCAGGCGGGCAGCATGGCGCCAGCGGGACCGAATGCGCCTGCGAACCGGAAGACAGCAGATGCAGAGGTCAGCACCGGCAAGTCGCCACCGGCTCCGGCTGCCTCCGCACTGTCAGCCAATGAGAAAAGTGCATTTGAGCAAAGCACCTTCGTGGCCACGATCCTGGCAGTGGTTCTCGCGGTGATGACCTTGGTGGCGACCAAGACGGCCGCGGACGTCAAGAGCGATCTGCATGAACTGGTCAAGCGCAACGAAGCGGCCAACAGCCGCCAGATGGAGTCGGCACTGTGGAGAGGTCGTCAGCAGTTACTAATGATGCGGCTGGAAGTCGCGCGGCAAAACCTCGGCCGCCATTTCGAACCGGGAGTTCTCGCCGGGATGGCCGCCGCTGCACAAGAGGTGGATGACGCCTTCAAGTCGGTGCGGACAGTGGCTGCCCATGTCTCCGCTGACGACCAGCCCCATACCGATTGGATGACTGTCGGCCACCATTGCGACCGGGCCGCGAGGCGGCTCGATCAGCTCAATCTGGCGAAGTACCAGCACATGAGCGTGCTGGACAAGAGCATGCTGGTGTTGCTGGGTGAGTTCGGAACGGAGTGGCTCGATCTGCTGGCTGCGGTTCGAAGTTCCGGACGTTCGATGAGCGAGCGGCAACAGAAGGCCTACGGCAGCCTCTACGAACTGGCGCACCAACTGAGAAGACTACCAACGCGCTGAGGGGACGACCGGCGGAATACCCGTAAACGAAGTTCCGGGAGTGCGCGCCGAAAACCGATACAGGGCAACGCAACCGGATCAAAAGAATTTGCTCAGGACCGCTGGGGGTGTGGGGACCAGTTTCCATGAACACCAGCGCCCCATCGCGCGGTAGGTGCCGCTTAGAAGATGTGATCAGCCCGCTGGCCGAGGTGGAGGGCGGCTCAGCGCCATGAATGAGCCGTTCACCAAGATCCAGTTCGAGGACTGCAATCGCTGCTGCAAAGTCGACTTCAGACTGTCTGCCGTCCTTCGAATTGTCGGCCGTACGAACGAGGATGCCGAAAGCCGTCTGTGGCACTTTTCTTCGTGACCGTCGGGTCTACCTCGGAACTTGACCTTCACCCGGACTTTTCGACAGTGGCCCGGGCGACGCGGCAAAAGCGCCCGCGAATGGCTGCTCCCGAATGTCGCGAACCAACGTTCCGGGCCCACTGCGGGCAGCCAAGGTTGCACCACGTCCGGCTGCATCGCAGCGGTTGCTGTCCGTGACGGCCGCGACCTCAATTCACGGGCTCGGTCACGTTGCAGTCATCCGGCCGCCGGCAATCACTCGGGCTGGGCGGCCGGTCTCAGAGGCTCTGCTGACGTCCAGTTCGCGCCAGCAGGGAGGCCCTTCGAATGTCTGCTGACCGTGGCGGCCAACTGGCACTCCCGACATTCGCCGCGCTGAATTGGCCGTCGCAAAGCGGCCAATTGCGCGAAGCAGGAACGAACGGTCGTTTGCGCGGCGTCCCCAGCATAGGGTGCGTGGTGCCGTCGCGTCACGGTGTTTAGAGCTTTAGCTCCACCTGACCGGCGGCGTTGCGCTTCACCCGCTGGTGGGACAGCGCCGGGCGGGTGATTTGATGTACCGGCACAGATGCTTGCTCCGCTTGCGGTCGTGTGCTGCGCGGCGCACCGCGACATGCAAGCCGTCGACGTCGGCGCACAGGGGCGACCGCGGGGTGACCGCTGCCCCTCCTGCCGATGCATCAACCCGTCCAGTCCACAAACCAGAGGATGTAGTGCCGCGTGGGCACGCTACATTGATGATCCCTAGCGGTCGGCCACTCACTGTAAACCCGCCGGAGCGGGACGCCGGGGTTAACCGGGAGCACGTATGACGACGACACGGATGGTTGCCACCGGCCTCAATGGCGGCCTAGGTGGGCGCTGGCTTGGCGCCTGGGGACATTGGCTGGGCGTCGAATGGGACGGCCACATCACCACCATCGATGCCGGCAGCGGCACGGTCAAGCGCATCGGCAGCGGTTACGCGCAGCCCGAAGATGTGCTCGCCAATGCTGACGGGAGCTGGCTGTACCTGAGCGAACGCGGTGGTGCCCTGTGGTCCGTGGACCCGAACAACGCCAACCGCGCCGCAGCCAAGCAGATAGTTGCGGGCCTGAACGCGCCCCACCAGATGGCGCTGTCGGCCGACGGGGCGACGCTGTACGTGGTCGAGTTCGCTGCCGCGCCCGGTACGGGTCGCCTGCTGCGCATTGACATCGACAGCAGCGCGCTCGATGTGGTGGCCAGCGGGCTGAACGCGGCCGTCGGCCTGCTACTCAGTACCGACGAGAAGCTAGCCTATGTCACCGAACAAGGCGCTGGCGGCCGGCTGCTGAGCGTGGACCTGGCCGACGGCAGCACCACACCGCTGCTGGGTGGCCTGCAGGCGCCGTTCTATCTGGCCTGGGCCGACGCTGCACAAGACTTGCTGCTGCTGACCGAGCGTGACCCCGCCAATCGACTGTGCCTGGTCAAGTTGGGCACGGCGGCGCCGCAGTTGATCAGCCTGGGCGTGATGCCGTTTCGCCCGTCATCGGCCACCGTGGCCGGCAGTGAGATCCTGGTCTGCTGCGACCAGCAGATGGTGGCGCTGGACATCGCCGCCGGCCTGCTGGCCACGGTCAGTCTGCACATGCCGACCAAGCATGTTTATGTGGGTGGCTATGTGCGCATTCCCGTCAAGATCGGCGGTGTGGGCCTGGCCTTCGATGATCTCGACTTCCAGGTCGTCGGCGGGCCCGAAGCAGGCAGCCTGTCACCGTCGCGTGACGCGCGCTTCGACCCCGCTCATCCGGAGGTGATGCTGCTGGGCGGCACCGTGCCCGGCACTTACGCCTTGATGGCCACCGACACCATCACCAGCACGGTGATGGCGATGGAGAAGTTTGAGCTGTCGGCCGAGTGGTACGACGAGGACAACGGCCCTCCGATCGCCTTTGTCGGCCCAGCCACCAACTGGGTGACCGGGGGTGCTTGGGGTGGTGGCCCGGTGGGGCCGCAAAACGTCAACGTGCTGCCGGCGGCCGGCACCAGGCGCATTGCCATACTGCTGGTGGACACCAATGACGCGCGCTGGCCCACAACCGGCACCGACACGACCGACGCACGCACCTTGTGGTCCAACGAGCTGCTGGGCACCACACCCGACATCGACGGTATACGCCGCAGCGTGCATCACTACTTTCAGGAATGCTCTGACGGCCGCTTCGACGTCAGCCTGGTCGGCAACCAGGTCTATGGGCCGTTTGCGCTGCCCAGCGGCTGGACTGGCTACTACGGCTGGAACAGCGACCGCGGCTCGTGGTGGTTCAACGGCAACTTGATGCAGGCGGTGGTGACCGCGGCGCAGGACACGGTGGACTTTGACCAGGTCGACACGCTGGTGGTCGTGATGCGCTCGCTGGGCGCGTCGGTGCAGACGGGCACCACGCTGTTCTCGTGGCCGGTGGCAGCCGGCGGCAACCTGAGTTACCACCGCCCGGGCCAGACGGCCACCATCCAACGCAGCATTCCTGCGCTGAACATGCCGGCCGACTGGCAGACGGTGGACAGCGACGGGCGCCGCATCCACGAGACGTTGACGCACGAGATCGGGCACAACCTGGGCCTGTCCGACCTGTACATGAACGTGACCGGCTTCGATGCCACGGTGGCGGCACGAGACGTGGGCGATTGGGACCTGATGTCGCACGAGAACCCACTGCCACACCTGAGCATGGCGCACAAGCTGATGCTGGGCTGGGTCAACCCGGCGCATGTGCGTTCGTTCGACTTTGCTGCTGGCGGTGGTGTCGATCAGACGTTGACCCTGCAAGCAACGTCTGCGCTGGGCGCTGGCGGGCCGCCCGCGGGGCGGCTGGCGGGCATCGAGATCCGTCGCGCCGACGGCTGGAACTACTATTTCGAGTACCGCTCGGGCCAGGGCGCCGATATCGGCGACCGCCAACTGGTGCCCAACCGCACGATCCTGGGCACCGACGTGGCATCGGGCCTGCTGCCGGTGCCGCAGGCGCGGCGCCCGATCATCCTGCTTGCCACTGACCGCGACGGTGACGGGCCGTTGCTGTCGGTTAACGGCGCCAACTACGAAGAAGACGACCCCAGCGGCCCGGCCCAATTCCAGCTCGACGTGGTGTCGGCCGCAGCCGACAGTGCGCAGGTGCGCGTGCGCTACGGCGGCGGGGGTCGGCCCGACCCGTCGATCCGCCCCTGGCCCGGTGGAGACGTGTGGAAAAGCCCCGACATCGAGGTGCGCAACGCCAAGAGTGATGCCGACAGCGCCTGGCTGAACGTGCCCTGGGCCGGGCACAGCAACCGCGTGGTGGCCAAGGTGGCCAACGGCGGCGACTTCCTGGCCAAGAGCGTGCGCGTCAACTTCTTCGTCAAGGACTTCAGCATCACCAGCGCCCCGGAGTTCTCGATCGGCAGCGACACGCGCGACATCGCACCCGGCGCCACGGTGGAGTTCCAGACCACCTGGACGCCGCCAGCCAACACGCCCACGGATGACGCGCATTACTGCGTGGTAGTGCGCATCCCGCTGTTCCAGGATCCGGGCAACCCGGCGATCGTGGAGTTGACCGAGCTGAACAACCTGGCGCAGTCGAACTACACACGCTTCATCTCGAGCTCGGCCTCACCGTCCAGCCGCGGCATCTCGCACGTGGTTGTAAACAACCCCTACCCGCAGCGCACGCGGCTGTTTGTCGTCGGCCAGCAGAGCATGGATCTCTACCGCACCTATCTGCAGCATCAGTGGGTGTGGCTGGCGCCGGGCGAAACGCGGCGCATCGAGGTGATGTACGAGTCACTGGCTGGTGACCCGTTGTTCGACGGCAGGATCAAAGAGATGCGCGGCAAATACTACGAACGGCCCAACCGCATCAGCCTGATCGGCCTCTTGGAGAACCCGCTGGACGAACACCTGCACGTGGCCGATGTGGCGGGTGGCGCCAACATCGTGGTCAGCTCGGGCCGGCGCACGAAGATCGTCGATCTGAAGATGGACCGCCACGTAGCGCTCGGACGCGTGGTCACGGTCGATGACGGCCAACCGGTCAATCGTGGCAAGGTGGTGGTGAGCATGCAGCCCGACGGCCGCAGCAAGCATGAATTCAGCCGCAGCGGGCCGGTGTTCCAGGACGGGCGCTTCGCCATCGAGCTGAATCTCGGCCACGACAAGGACAGCGAAGCGGTGCTCAAGGCCCGCAGCTTGTCATTGCAGGCGCACTACCTGGGTGGGCTAATGCTGGCTGACTGCCAAAGTGAAGTGCTGCGGGTCAAGCCTTGAGGCAATCGAGCCAAGGGGCGAGGCTGCTGATCACGCCGCCTGCGCCGCAGTCGGAACAGACTGAGATCTGAACGGCCGCGGAACTTTGGTCCGCTCGGGAGAGGAGATTGGGCGGATCGGTTCGCCAGCGACCGGCAGCGCTTGGTGGCAGTGCCCTCCTGGCGCTTTCGGGCCAGGAACGGACATTCAGCGAGAGCGCCGAGAGCGGTCTTTCATCTCAAAGGAGCCGACTGGGTGGTCAGCCGCGACGAGCGCCATCGCGATGCCCTGGCTGCCGGCGATCTCGTGCTGGTCTTCGTCGCGCTCACACGCGAGTTCGTCGGTCGCGCCGAGATTAAGACCACGTTCCTCGATCCAATGCCCCCTGATCCCACCCCCTCCGGTCCAGCGGTGAGCGGGGTGTTGCTTGGCGACATCGAGGATTGGACGAGCGGCGTGCCGTTAGACGTCGCTGTGCAGCGGATTGATCAGGGTAAGCGGCCAGCCGCCCCACCTTGAGATCTGAAGCCGAGACGGAGACCATGCTGTCCATCTAAGTTAGCTGGACATCTATGGACGTCAATCCGAAGCAACGCCGCCGGCACAGCGCAGCGTTCAAG